>Ga0114996_10001800_pt1 | contig 28360 bp, 26 predicted proteins | sample ArcticOcean_MG_C_4_FD_87039 | JGI IMG/M metagenome (GOLD analysis project Ga0114996, IMG submission 87039) | Marine microbial communities from western Arctic Ocean - ArcticOcean_MG_CB4_134 | ecosystem: Environmental > Aquatic > Marine > Oceanic | place: Arctic Ocean: Canada Basin | collected... | reverse complement strand
CGATGCAGAAGAACCTCCGTACTTTCAAACTTCAACGATGGGGTCTATCCGCTTTTATCAAGACCAGCGAACAGGACCAGTGCATTCAGCGATAATTCTCGATCTTGTTGGGCATGACGTGCCAGTGAACGATCTAGAGAATCTACTGTTCATAACCGGGTCTGAGAGTGACCCTGGACTTGAAACGGCAATACGCCACAATGAACCTGATTCTGGATTACACACTGTTCCAACCCTAAATAGTTACGTCGGAGACCTTAGCGATCACCACATTTTCAGAGAGAACCAGCGCCCCTATCTTCTGCTGACATGTGGTCGGTGGGAGCACTACCACATGCGAACAGATACCCCCTGGCAAGCTGAACATGGCCAAGATATATGCGGTGGCGAACTACGTCGTCACACTGACCGAATCTCTGTCCAAGTTGAGTTTGGAAGGTCCGTTCACTGGCAACGAAACTCTCAATACTGAAACTTATTTTCTTGACAAAAACATCCAGCCGACCTTGCGTCAACTCGGAATATTATTACCGCTCAAGTCGCGTACCGATATCGACAGGCTTGTCAGAGTGTTGATGTCACAGTTCGACCTCTAAGTCGATCAACGTGGTTGGTACATGAGTGAACGAGTTCTGTCAGAAACGAGTTTGATGAGTCTGTGCGTAACGAATCCACCAAAGTGCAAATAAAAGTAATAGTTCAGAGCGCTCTAAATGGAACGCGAACAGGCCTCATTCGCAAGAATGAGGCCTGTCGCTTTGTGTTCTTGGTGGAGACGGGGGAGAGTCGAACTCCCCGTCCAGAAAGGTTTCCGGTTTGACTTCTACGAGTGTAGCCGTCGGTGTTTTTCTCGTCGCCGCTCCCGCCCCATCGGCTTAGCAAGAACAGCGACCAGCTAGTGGAGCCTTAGTTGTTTGTCACTAGCTACCCAAACAACGCAGTCTGACATTTCATCTCTCGAGCCTAACCCGTCAGACGGGGGGTAGGTCGAAAGTCGCTGCCCTTAGGCTGCGAGAGCGAATTCACGTTCGCCGTTTATGTTTTTGCCGCTTTTTACGTGGTGCACGGCGCCACGACCCGCGATCGAGCGGTGATCTCCCTGTCGAAACCACGCGTCCCCAAGTACAAGGTCAATTCTATCTGCTAATGAGTTACGGGAGAATGGTGATTAATACGAGGGTAGGGTAGTGGGGGTGGCTGATTCGATAATCAGTCGACCCTACTGACTTTCAATGGTTGGCCGGTGTGCATGTCAACTAATACTCTATCTCCCAGCCGCTCTTTGAGATTGTACTCAACGTATTCCCGGCAGACATCTCCGCTTCCCGGAGGAGCATTGGAGTCAACCGCCATGAACTGCACCTGAGTGTCGGTTTCATCTCGGAACACCAACTGGAGCTTCCGGCTGCAGGAGTCGAACATGAGTTTGAGCCGGTCTCTCTCCCCGGAACGCAGCTCCGCCTCTATCGCGTTCTTCTCGCGCCTGACGTTCACGGGTTGGCCTTTATGTTTGTCAACAACGGTTCGATCTCCTAAAGGCTGTTCGAGTTGAATCACGACACCGTCCAGGCAGTCATCACCTCCACCTCGAAAAGGCCAGGTGGAGGCGTTCACTTTAATCTGCACATCTACATCCGTTTCTCGAAACAACACCACTTCTGGATCAGCGTTGCAGGAGGCGACCCCGACTCCGAGCCCATTCAAGGGACGCGACTCGGCTTCAATCAGATCCACCGAGGTGCGCCATTTGACCCCGTGAAGAACCGGCCAGAACCCGCTTAAAGACGATACGGAAGCGAACAGAAGAAATCCGACGACGACTATGACAATGAGCCACCGCAGGCGACTCGATAAGATTCCTCTAGATCTTGGGCTCTTATTCATTGTGATTCTGGCGGGTTAACACGTTCTGGTTATCGAACATAGCGACGCTGAACCCTTAGATCTTGTTGAGGACAGGCTTGTTTAAGATGACGTCCAAAGATCGGAGTTTATTCCAAACAGGCTAGATCTTCGAACGCATCGCCCGGTCGATTTCTCGTTTGGCGTCACGCTCTTTGATCGTGTTGCGACGGTCGACCTGACGCTTTCCTTTGCCCACCCCGATGAGCAGCTTGGCTACTCGATTCTTGATGTAGACCTTTAGCGGGACGATAGTTTGACCATCGCGGTGCGCTTGATCGTCGAGGTGTTCAAGTTGCTTCTTTTTCAGTAGAAGCTTTCTCGGGCGGGTAGGGTCGTGCTGACCGTGCTCACCGGCCGGTGCGTATTGGGGGATGTGAGCGTTTTCCAGCCAGGCTTCGCCGTTCTTGATGTAGACGTAGCCCTCGGCGATGCTCATTCGACCTTCACGGGCCGATTTTATTTCCGAGCCGAGCAGCACCATTCCTGCTTCGAATGTTTCCTTAACGAAATAGTCGTAGCGGGCACGACGGTTTGTAGCGAGTGCGCGTTGTGTATCGGTGACGGCCATGACTCAAGTCTAGTTGCTTGCCAGTTGTGATATCTGGAAGTTTAGCTGCTTGATTGCTGCTTCGATCTGTGGATCGATGAAATCACTTGTCTGTGGGTTCGATCCGCTGACAGCTTCGGCTGATTCGACAATTACATCAGGCTCGATTCCAACCTCTTCGATTACTCGACCGTTCGGTGTGAACCATCGACCAATGGTCAGGTAAACACCACCACCGTTCGAGAGTCGACGAAGCAGGTTCACGCTGCCTTTTCCGAAGGTCTTCGTGCCAATGGCAACCGTTCGACCATGGTCTTGAAGGGCGCCAGTTAGCACTTCAGATCCACTTGCTGAGAAATTGTCGACCAGCGTGACTAATGGAATATCCGGGTATTTGCCACCCTTTTTCACAGCCCAATCTTCACGTTGACCGCGAGAGTCGACTTCGTAGGTGACGAGACCTTCTGTCAGGAACTCAGAGGCCACGTCTACTGTTGCTGAGAGCAGCCCGCCGGGGTTTCCTCGGAGATCGAGAATAATGCCCTTGGCACCGCCATCAATGAGTTCCTGCACACCCTCTTGGACCTCTCGTGAAGTTTCCGCAGTGAACTGTGAGATACGAATTCGCCCGTAAGGAGTATCTGGAACTTGACGCACGGTAACGCTCGGGTCTTCGATGATGTCTCGAATAATTGTTATGTTAACTGGATCCAGGCTCCCAACGTGTTCCACAGTAAGAACCACCGGAGTGCCTTTTTCTCCTCGAATCTTGTTTACAGCCTCTAAAACGCTCCACCCGGTAGCATCTTCGCCGTTGACCGCAAGAATCCTGTCCCCGGCCTTGATGCCGGCCTTTTCCGCGGGTGTGTTCGGTAACGGCTTGGTGATAATCACACCTTTGCGATCCGGAGCCGCCGCAACCTGCGCTCCGATGCCGCCGAACTTTCCCTGAAATCCTTCTTGATCGATTTTGAAAGTTGAAGGTGGGATATACGACGTGTAACGATCATCTAGAGAATCGAGCATTCCGATCACGGCAGCTTCAGCCAGTGCATTGGGATCGATGTTTTCTCGGACCACATACTCTCTGACAAGTATCGAATAGGCCTCCCAGACGATTTGAAGGCCGTCAGGAACGGCTTCAGGCTCGTCGGCGATAGGCTGAGGCGTTGTGGTCGCCTGCGTGCCGTCTGAGAGAATCACCGGTCCCTTGTTTCTCGATGTCGGGTCGTTTTTATCAGAACTGGTGCAAGCGGCAATAATCAGCAACGCTGACAATGCCACCAATAGAAACAAAGTGAGTCGGATTGAGCCGGTACGAGTGTTGAGGAAATTCATATTTCGAATGTGTTTTAAGTGGCCGAATCCGAATCAGTACGCACGGGCACTTACTGGCCGGAGTAATATTTCTGATGTTGAGGATACGCCGGAAGAAAGAAGTGTGATGTACGGCTGCACACGTAAATGAGTAGTGGGGAGCGGGTAAAAATCACGGAAAAGCGAATAAGAAGTGCTTCTTTATTTACATAACAAGGATAGTGCGACGTGGCGTCGCGATACTTCTATCCTGCCCTGCAGCTCGAATATTCGCAACTACGAGCCTGTTTTACTCGACGCTGTAGGCTTCCACCGGATCGTAATTTGCAACACCGACTTCAGCTTCGATCGCGTCTCGGAGCTCGCTCATGCCCCAACCCTTAACTGCTGAGGTTGTGACGACTCGTTTGAATTCGGTCACGTCGATATGTTCGAGAACTTCAAGATCGATTGGCTCATCAGGATCCTCAATGACAAGATCCAGCTTGTTCAAAACAAGTATCCGGGGGGTGTCACCGATTCCCATGTCGGCGAGTTGATCCGTAACGACCTGCGCCTGTTCAACTGCGTAAGGACTTGATACGTCGACCACTTGAATCAAAAGATCGGCTTCAAGTGCCTCCTCAAGCGTGGCTCGGAACGCAGCAACGAGAATTGACGGGAGTTTGTGTACAAACCCAACGGTGTCGCTGATAGTCGCAGCGGTTCCAGAAGGCAGATACATGCGCCTTGTAGTGGTGTCGAGCGTCGAAAACAGCTGGTTACGTTCGATCACGCCCGAAGATGTGGTCTTGTTGAAAAGAGCCGATTTACCGGCGTTCGTATAGCCAACCAGAGATACGATTTTGGCTTCACCACCGGTTCTTCGTTGTCGCTGTTGGTCGCGTTGTGATCGAACCTGGGCAAGTTCTTTTTTGACTCGCTGAAGCTTCCGTCTCACCAGACGTCGGTCGGTTTCGATCTGTGTTTCACCCGGTCCTCTGGTGCCCACTCCCCCACCAAGACGTTCAAGGTGAGACCACTGGCCGGCCAATCGCGGTAGCAGATATTCCGTTTGGGCGAGTTCCACTTGCAACGTGCCCTCACGTGACCTTGCTCGCTGGGCGAACACATCGAGGATCAGCGCCGTGCGGTCAATAACTTTGACCCCGAGTTTGTCTTCGAGAGTCTTCTGCTGATTCGGTGATAGCTCATCGTCAAAGATCGCTGTATCGACTTCTTTGTCTTTGATAGCGTGCTGCAGCTCTTCGATCTTGCCTTTGCCGATATAAGTCGGAGAAGGCTTATTCATGGATTGAGAGAACCGGGCAATTGGATTTGCGCCGGCAGCGCGTGCCAGCTCGGACAGCTCGGCGAGAGAATCTTCAAGCGCCCAGTAATCGCCCTTGGTGCGAACGCTTACCCCAACTAGAATGGTGCGTTCTCTGAACGGGCCTGTGGAATGTGTACGTTTTTTTGCCATATGGGCTGTAGGAAACTCCTGCTCCTGAAGCGATTATGCGTTGCTCCGCAACTTGGACAACCTACGCAGACCTTCGTCGATCTGGTCATCAGGAATCGTAAGAGACAGTCTGATGTACCCCTCTCCGCCGGGTCCGTATCCGTTGCCGGGCGTGACGACTACATTCACCTCGTCGAGCAGCTTCTGAGCGAACTCAGCCGATGTGTATCCTTCCGGTACCGGTGTCCAGATATACAGCGCTCCCTTCGGAGCGACAGCCGGCACGCCGATCTCGTTCAGTACAGAGACTACCTTGTCTCGTCGCTTTCGATATACCTCGTTATTGTTATCGAGCCACTCGGAAGACAGGTCGAGGGCTGCAATTCCCATTTCCTGGTTCGCCTGTGAAAGACCCGAGTCGATGTTCGACTTTACTCGCATCAAAGCGTTGACCATTTCAGGGTTTCCAACTGCCATTCCAACTCGCCAGCCGGTCATGTTGGCTGTCTTGGACAGTGAGTGGAATTCCATAGCGATGTCCATGGCGCCCTCGGCCTGGAGCACGCTCGGCGCTACGTAGCCGTCATAGGTCACTTCTGTGTAGGCAGCATCGTGAAGCAAGGCGATATCGAATTCTTTGCAGTACCTGACGGCCTCTTCGAAGAAGCTCAGTGGAGCGATCGCACCGGTTGGGTTGTTCGGGTAGTTGATCCAGAGCGTTTTTGCCTTTTTGGCAACGTCGGTCGGAATATCAGCGAAATCAACAAGATAGCCGTTTGATTCTTTCAGAGTCACGATATGAGTTGTGCCCCCGGCAAACATCGTCCCAATCTCGTACACCGGGTACGCCGGATCTGGGCTGATCGATATATCGCCGGGATCAATAAAGCACAGTGCCGCGTGGGCGATCCCCTCTTTTGCCCCGATGAGATTTATAACCTCGGTTGCAGGATCGAGTTTTACTCCGAACCGATCGTTGTAGAACTGGGCTACTCGTGATCGAAACTCTGGCAGGCCTTCGGTTTCCGGGTATTTGTGATTCGCAGGTTTCTTTGAGCCCTCGACAAGCGCTTTGAGCACCGGTTCGGGTGTTGGCATGTCGGGATCACCGATACCGAACGAAATCACGTCTATGCCCTGCTCTTTTTTTGCCGCAATGGCTCGAGATATGCCGACAAAGAGGTATGGCGGGAGATTTTCTACACGTTCAGCAAAATTCATTCTATTGATTCCGATGGTTCCGTAATGTTTTGGCTTCGATTGGTTAGATAGTTCGAGATGTAGACGATAATCGTAAACGAGAGGTCACGTCAGGTGTGAGGTGATCGACACCACGCGTTATAAGCTGCGCGGTATTTGACGAACGCCTAATCGGGCCATACTCCAGTGAATACTTCTACTGCGGGGCCTTCTAGGAACGCTTCCCCTGTTTCGTCCCAGGAGATCCGAAGCACACCGCCATCGACGACCACATCTACTGTGTCGTCGACCAGTCCGTGCTCTCTTGCAGCAGCTGCTGAAGCGGTGCTACCAGTTCCAGACGACAATGTTTCGCCGGCTCCGCGTTCGAATATGCGTGCTCGGATTCTCGAGCGGTTGATCACGTTTACTATCTCGAAGTTGATCCTATTCGGGAACAACTCGTGATTTTCAACGTGAGGGCCGATCTCCACCAGCGGGAAGTCTTCAACGGGTTCGTCCATAACTACTACAGCGTGTGGATTACCGACCGCGAGGCACGTAATTTTCAGCTCTCGACCGCCAGCCTGAATTGGATATGCCTTAACTATGTCGAGATCGCCGATCTGTTCAACGTCAACCGGGATTTCAGATGGAACGAAGGTTGGTTCCCCCATCGCGACCTTGGCGGAGACCATCTTGTCGCCCTCCATGGTTGGCCAGACCGTTCGCACTCCACCGCCCGTCTCGACCATAAGACCTTCGGGTGCGGGAACTACGATCTTGCGGTCAATGACGAATTTTGAGAACAATCGGATGCCGTTTCCGCTCATTTCTGCTTCAGAGCCATCGGGGTTATAAACGCGCATTCGAATCTGGGCGACATCTGAGTCTTGAACGAGAACTATCCCGTCCGATCCTACTCCGAACGCCAATCGACTCATTTCGACTGATAGTGCGCCCCAATCACGGTCGATTCGGCGCCCATCAACGGCAATGTAGTCGTTACCCGCACCGTGCAATTTTGCGAACTCTACGGTCATGTGTTCCCTTAGCTTCTTTGTGTTGTGATCATGGGATTTTCGTAGCCAACGATTCTATGTATGAATCAGGCAAACACCAAGTGCTGAATCATGTTCGGTAATTGGTGTTGTGTTTTGTCGTATATCAACTGAGTATCGACTGTATTACAAACTAATGACGCCAGTTTATGGCAGCTTCTATTGCTGATTTTGTGCCTAGTTCCGGGTCATCAGTCATGTCGACCCAGTTGATTCTTGGGTCGTCCTGCTTGAACCAGTTGTTCTGGTGACGAATCAGCCGGTTTGTCGCCACGGCAGTTAGCCGGACAGCTTCATCCAGATCGTACTCGCCCGCGAGATGTCCGATCATCTGGCGATACCCGATGCCGCTCAATGCCCTGTCGTCAGCCGAATAACCGGCGTCTATAAGCGATTTGATTTCTTTCACCCAGCCGTTCGCAAGCATGTGGTCGAGTCGATCAAGTACACGTTGGTGCAGTACCGATCGTTCGACTGTTAAGCCGATGATATGGGCGTTGAAGGGTTCGTCACGGGCTTTTTTTCTGGTGTTAACCGCATGACCCGATGGATTCGACCGAACGCGTTCGATAGCTCGAATAACCCGTCGAGGGTTGAGTAAATCGGTGTAGGCGGCAACTTCCGGGGCAATCTTGGCGAGTTCATCAGCGAGCGATTCGACGCCCTCGTTATCAAGTCTTAGTTCTAGTTCGGCGCGTAACTGAACGTCGGGTTCGATTTCAGGCACTTCCCAGCCTTCGATCAACGCCCAGATGTACTGACCTGTTCCACCTACGAGTACAGGCAGCTTTCCCCGTGTGGTTATCTCATCGATCTTTGTTCGGGCCTGTTTCACGTACGAGGCGAGATTGTACTCATCGCCCGGATCGAGAAAATCCATCAGGTGATGAGGCACGCCCTTCGTTTCTGCTGATGTTGGTTTGGCAGTAGCGACGTTCATACCGCGATAAAACAAACGTGAATCGCCGTTAACGATCTCGCTGTCGAGGGTAAGTGCTAATTCGACACCCATTGCAGTTTTGCCAGCGGCGGTTGCCCCAACTACTGCCAGGAGATGAGGCTTGATCGAGTTGGTCACGTTGGTCACTCGTTAAGTAGGTGTGAGATTAGCTCGCGCTCGCAGCAGCGATGAGTTTGGAAAACTCGTCAGCCTTCAAACTAGCGCCACCAACCAGTGCCCCATCGATATCGGGTTGGGCCAGAAGCTCCACAACGTTGCCCGAGTTGACGCTTCCGCCGTACAGAACACGAACGGAATCCGCTGCATCAGGAGCAAGTTTTCGTATTACATCTCGGCAGGTGCGGGTCATTTCCTGGGCCTGGGCTGATGTGGCCGCCTCACCCGTCCCGATTGCCCAAACCGGTTCATACGCGATGATCAGCGAATCCCAGTCGCTGTACCCAACCAGGCTCTCTTCGACCTGCTTTGCGACGTACGTCTCGGCATTGCCTGCATTACGCACCTCAAGGTCCTCACCGACGCACACGATCGGCTTTATGCCGGCACCCGCAGCAGTAATCGCTTTTTCTGCCACTGATTCGGAGGTATCGCCGTTTAGTGCACGGCGCTCAGAGTGGCCGACGATCACGTGAGTGACGAATCCTCGCAACATCGAAATAGAGACTTCGCCCGTGAACGCCCCATCCGGGTTCGCACTAACGTTTTGCGCCCCAACCTGAATTGATGAGCCGCTCAACTTTTGGGCCACATTGGCGATCGAAACGAACGGCGGGCAGACGATCTTGTCGACCCCTGAGAAATCTTCGCTGAAATCTAGAATCTCTTTGGCGAGCTTGAGTCCCGACTCGATGTCGGTGTTCATCTTCCAGTTCCCGGCGATTACCGGTATACGCTTTGCCATGTGCTCTGCCTTCCGTGTCCGCGAGATTTTTTCGACGGGATGATTATTCGCTGTCGTCGAGTGCCGCAACGCCCGGCAGGATCTTTCCTTCGAGGAACTCGAGTGACGCCCCACCGCCCGTTGAGACGTGCGTAATTTTATCGACTAGATCGAGCGATCCGACAATCTCGGCAGTAGAACCGCCCCCGATAACCGAAGTCGCTTTCGTATTTTCGGCAACGGCCTTTGCGATAGCCACTGAGCCCTTCGCAAATGCCGGCCACTCGAATACACCCATAGGGCCGTTCCAGATGATTGTGTCCACCAGCGATATTATGCGGGCGTATTCGGTTGAAGACCTGGGGCCGATGTCGAGTATCAACTCGTCGGCTGGCACATCGGTCGAATCGTGAATGGTCGCAAGGGAGTTTTCGTCGAATTCTGGCGCCGTAACGACATCGGCCGGGAGAACGACATACGCGCCAGTTGAACTGAGAAGACTTTTAGCGGCAGATACATCCTCGGTCGACACGGTTGCAGCGCCGCCTGAATCGCCTTTAGCAACGTAAAAGGCGGCCACCATACCACCTCCGACGAGGATAGTGTCTACCTTTTCTGAGAGATGACGCAGGACCTGGATTTTGTCGGCGACCTTGGCACCGCCGACAACCGCGGCGGTGGATCCTTTAGAGTTTTCTAGTGAGCTACCGAGCATCTCTAGCTCTCGTTCCATCAGCAATCCAGCAAAAGCTGGTAGGTGTGCTGCAACTCCCGCTGTGGAAGCATGCGCTCTGTGAGCGGCTCCGAACGCATCGTTTACGAAGATATCGGCAAGCGAAGAAAGGTACTTCGAGAATTCGGGATCGTTAGCCTCTTCACCAGGATCGAATCTCAGATTTTCCAGAAGTGCGAATTCGCCGGGTTGCAGTCGGGAGCAGATTTGCTGTGTTTCAGCGCTGTTCGGACCACCGGCATTTATGACATCAACACCAAGCAGCTCGGAAAGGCGCTTCCGGACCGTTGCAAGCCGCAAGTCATCGACTATCTGTCCTTCTGGCCGACCGAAATGCGAACAAATCACGATTTTTGCTCCACCGTCTTTGAGCAGAGTCAAAGTTGGTAAAGCTGCCTTGATTCGTGAATCGTCGCTGATAACCCCGTCTCGCGCTGGAACGTTGAAATCAACCCTGACGAGGACTGTCTTGCCACTGAATTCGGCATCTTTGATTGATCGTTTGTTCATTCGAAACGTAACTCTCTAGCTCGAGCTGACGATCAGTTTTACGCTCTCGGCGAGTGAAGCCTTGTTTTCATCCGAGAATCCTGTGGATTCAAGTGCGTCTATTGCTTCGTCGACCAACTCACCTACACGGTTTTCTGCGAACGACTTACTCTCGGTTTCACTCAATATTGAAGTTACTTCGTCGAGATCAGCGGGGTCGAGCACCCGTTTCATAAATATCTCACCGAGTCTTCGACGTGTGGTCGGGGTACCCACCTCGATAGCATGCGCAGTCGCCAGGGATTTCTTCTTCGACTGTAATCTGCCGCGCTGCACTTCACTCCGTTCAGACCCGGGCTCCGGCCACAACGCCCTCAGGTCAAGATTCAGATTTTGGGCCGTTCCTATTGCATTTCCGAACTTGTACAGAGCATCGAGGACGGATTCGTCAGCCGCTGACGCAATACCGCCCAATTTTGCAGCAACCCCAAATAAAGCTCCGTGTTTACGGGCTACGGTGACAATCTCATCAACGCTAACCGCGGCGCGTTCCTGATACGAGATGTCGAGATACTCGCCTTCACATACCTCGAGAGTGGCCGTATCCAGTGATTGAAGTGCCATTGAAATGTTTCTAGGGTCGGCTGCCGGACCGTTAGCGTTTCTCTGCTCGAATATCGAGATACGCGCCATTGCGTGGATTCCATCACCGGCGTTGATAGCCTGAGCTGGTCCCCACGACCACCATATGGTTGGTCGGTCATTGCGTTCCATGTTGGCGTTTTGCACGTCCTCATGAACGAGCATGAAGTTGTAAAGCAACTCGATTGCCACCGCATACGGCATTGCCGAAGCGTGGTCAGCACCGCTGGCTGCAGCTGTGGCGAGCAGAAGTTGTCCACGCGACCTGTCCTGAGCAACAGGACGCTCGGGTTCACCGTTTTGATCGACCCATCCGAGATGAAAGGCCATCATCTTGTAGAGCGGAAGTTCGCGTGAGCCTACAAACGTTTTCAAGGCCAATTCAAACTGATCCGAATCATCGTCGGTGAGTCCGGGCAGTGTTCCCGTAAATGGCAATCAATTTCTCCGTTTGTTTGTAGAGGAAGTTCACGCTCGCCAAAAAGAATTTCAGCGAAACTAGGGTAACCGAGAGTGATTAGCTCACGACAATGTCGCCCACACAATTCCGAATCGAATCGACGCTGATCGCACCGAGTCGTAGAACAGATATCTCCCCACGGTCACATGAGATGACCGTGCTCGGTTCTGTGGCCGAACCACAGACAGCGTTGATGCACATTGCGATCTGATCGCCAAAAACCTGTTCGACCATACTCGCTTCCTTGATCGGGTCGCGCCCGGTGATGTTGCAGCTCGTTCCGGTCAACGGGGTTCCACACAGGCGTATGAACTCTCTCGCCAGATCATGATCGGGTACCCTCAGTCCAATGGTTCCCGTACCGCCTGTGACCACAGATGGCACTTTACTGCTCGCTGGTAGAACAACGGTCAATGCTCCCGGCCAGTACTTGTCGGTCAACTTCCTGAGTTCAACAGGGAATTTAGTTGAGAGAGCTTCTGCCATCTCCACATCACCAATCAGCAATGGAACCGGTGTGCCCGGGTTCCGCCCCTTCGTGGCGAACACAGTTTCGACTGATCTCGAATTCAAGCCATCAGAACCGAGGGCGAAAAATGTGTCGGTCGGGAATGCAACGAGCTCTCCGTTTTTTATTGCGTAAGCAGCACCATCGAGCCCTGAAGTGTCCGGTGAAATGAGCATCAAATTATCTTAGCGTTCTCAAGCTGATTTAACCGGGTCAATATCAACCTCAAAATATTTCAAAAAACCCGTGACTCAGTCGGCGGGGAGAGGTAAATTTATTTCTCAGGCTTAACGGACTCGATCAGGCGCCTCATTTATGGAGCGCCATGGGTTGTCCCAAAAGGCATTGGCTAGCCTGATATGTCGCACAGACCCGGGAACCATGCCATGACTGAAAACCCAACGCCAACCCCAGCCAACGAATCGGCCGGACGAGTTTCGACCTCGGATGACATCGAGGTAGGAACCTATCTAGAGATCGCCCAGGCAGATCGTGCGACCGGGGACAACCCTCCGATTGATGAGCGGATGAAGACCATCGTCATTCTGGACTTTGGCTCGCAGTATTCCCGCCTGATAGCTCGCAGGGTTCGTGAATCCAACACGTACTGCGAAATCATCCCGCACGACGCTGGAAACGAAATTATGAATGAGCAGGACGTTATCGGCGTCATCCTCTCTGGAGGCCCTAACAGCGTCTATGAAGACGGCGCTCCAATGGCTCCGACTTGGGTATTCGGTGCCGGAGTTCCGATATTAGGTATTTGCTACGGGATGCAGTTATTGGCTCACCAGCTCGGTGGCAAAGTCGAGCCTGGTACCGAGCGTGAGTATGGGCACGCGGTGGTTCACAAAGACGGGCCGGACAATATTCTTTTCGAGGGACTGGACACTGAAGTTCCTGTCTGGATGAGCCACGGCGATCGTATCGAAGAGCTGCCACCCGGGTTCTATTCGATGGCCTATACCGAAAACTCACCCCTGGCGGTGATGGGCAACGAAGAAGGTACCTATTTCGGTATACAGTTTCACCCCGAGGTTGCGCACACTCCTCAGGGCGCTGAAATTCTGCACAACTTCGTATTCGGAGTTTGCGGGGCTCCCGGCGACTGGACACCCGCGAATTTCGTGTCCGACGCTATTGAACGAATCAAGGAACGTGTTGGCGATGGCAAGGTTATTTGTGCGTTGTCGGGTGGAGTCGACTCCACCGTTGCGGCTGCGCTAATTCACCGGGCCATCGGTGATCGCCTTACCTGCATATTTGTCGATAACGGCCTGATGCGAAAAGGTGAGGCCGACCGAGTTCAGAACGTTTTCGCAAGCCAGCTGGGTGTGAACCTGATATTTGTTGATGGCACAGAACGATTCTTGAGTTCGCTCAAGGGCGTGACTGATCCAGAGGTAAAACGGAAATCGATTGGGCGAGAGTTCATTAAGATCTTCGAAGAAGTTGCCATTGACCTCGGTGAAGTCGACTACCTTGCGCAGGGCACTCTGTACCCCGACGTGATCGAGAGCACCAGCGCTGATTCGACGGCTTCCCACAAGATCAAAACCCACCACAACGTTGGCGGCCTGCCCGAGCACATGAACCTGACGCTGGTCGAACCGCTAAGATATATGTTCAAGGACGAAGTTCGAAAAGCTGGAGCAGAGTTGGGGCTCACCCCACAAAGTGTCAACCGTCAGCCGTTCCCGGGTCCGGGTCTTGCGATTAGGATCATGGGCGAAGTCACGTACGAGAAGCTCGAAATACTCAGGAATGTCGATTGGATCGTGATCGACGAGATCAAGAACGACGGTCTGTACGACAAGCTGTGGCAGTCGTTTGCTGTGCTTACGAATACGAAAACTGTGGGTGTAATGGGCGACCAACGAACCTACCAGTATGTTGTAGCTATACGGGCCGTTACCAGTGATGACGCAATGACCGCCGACTGGGCGAGGCTGCCTTACGACACCCTTGCGAGGATTTCCAACCGTATTGTGAACGAGGTCGACGAGGTGAATCGAGTCGTTCTCGACATCACGAGTAAACCGCCTGGCACGATCGAATGGGAATAGACACATTCACGAGTGAGGTCTAATTGAAAATCCTGCTAATCGGCTCGGGTGGACGTGAACACGCAATGGCGTGGAAGCTCGCGCAAAGCCCCCGAACAACTGAACTCATCATCGCGACGGGAAATGCCGGCACGGCGGATCTTGGCCAGAACATCAATATTGGCGTCGACGATCACGTTGATCTCGTGAAATATGCCGTCGACAACAACGTTGATCTGGTGGTTGTGGCCCCTGATCAGCCAATTGTTGATGGCCTGTGTGATCTGTTCGAGCAGGCGGGTGTAAAGGTCTTTGGTGCGTCTGCAGCAGCTGCGCGTATCGAGGGGTCGAAGATCTGGTCTGACGACTTGATGACCAAGTACAACATCCCGACCGCTGAATCTGTCGTATTTTCCGATTCGGGCATGGCTATCGAATTTGGTCGCTCCAAACCTGCAGGATCACTAGTCGTCAAAGCTGATGGGCTGGCAGCCGGAAAAGGCGTAATCATTCCCGACACATACGACGATCTCGATACAGCGATCATTGCGATGCTGGATCACGCGGCTTTCGGTGAAGCTTCTTCTCGCATATTGCTTGCCGAGCGAATGGAGGGTCCAGAGGTTAGCGTGTTCGCATTCCTTGATGGCGAGCACGTTTCATCAGAGATCGCGACGTGTGACTACAAGCGCATCAGCGAGGGCGACGTTGGGCTGAACACCGGTGGCATGGGCGCATACGGTCCTCCAGAGTTCTGGAGTGAGGAGCTCGCTGGTCAAGTACGAGAGCGGATTCTTGAACCTGTTGCAAAGGCGCTCGTGCAAGAAAACAGTTCGTTCTCCGGAGTGCTCTACGCAGGACTGATGATCACTGCATCAGGACCCAAAGTAATCGAATTCAACTGTCGTTTTGGCGATCCTGAAACACAGATATTGATGCCAATGCTTGAGTCTGATCTTGTCGATATTTGTATAGCGGTCGCAGAAAATCGACTCGGGCACGAAGATGTTCGATGGTCAGAAACAGCCCACACATTCGTAGTGGCTGTGTCTAACGGATACCCCGGTTCGTACGATACGGGAGTCGAGATTTCAGGAGTAGACGCCGCCGCCGAACATGGAATCGTGTTTCACGCAGGTACAGCAAGAAACGATGATGGGGTGCTAATTACATCTGGTGGTCGTGTACTTGGCGTTACTGGCGCTGGTGAGTCGATCAAGGAAGCCCGCAGTGCGGCCTATGCCGGAATCAACGAAGTATCGTTTGCGGGCATGAGTTTCAGACGAGATATTGCTGAGCGAGCGATCAGGGGCTGATTATTGACAACATTTAACGTCGTGTTCGATTTCGACAGCACCCTCGCAACCTCCTTTGTTGGCGGAGAGATGTTTTACGGGCACGCACCAGAAAAAGGAATGACCGAGGCTAGAGATCGGTTCCATTCGGACAAGACTTCACTTCGTCAATATCAAGAGGAAGTGTTCGATCTGGTCGACGAATCGACTTACGAGATGTCGAAACGAGCGGCTGAAAAAGGTTCCGTACGACCACTTGCAACGGAAGTCTGCAACGAAGTATGGGCCGCCGGAGGCACCGTTGCTGTGGCATCAGCAGGTCTAGATTTCTATATTCAGCCGGTGCTAAGTAAAGCCGGGCTTGACCAGATTGAAATTCACAGCGGAAGAATTGTTTCTGAGCCGACGGAACTGCCGCCATTTAGATACGATTACCCTTCGACTTCAACTACCTGCAAAGGTGACTGGGTTACCTGCAAGTGCGAGGTGATCAATCGCCTAAAGATACGCAAGAACGGCAGGAACGGCGAGGCAGTGAGTGAAGTGATATTTGTAGGCGACGGGGTGCTGTCCGATATGTGTGCTGCTGCCAACGCTGCAGACACCGTATTTGCCACTGGCCGGTTGCTCGACTACTGCAATGAAAATGGAATTCCATCCACGGAATTCGGTGATGATTTCAGTTCAGTTCTTAGTTATGTGATGAGTAAGACGTCCTCAAACGGAGCTAAATAGAACAGTGATTCCACGATATTCACGACCCGAGATGGACGCCATATGGTCCGAAGACAACGCGTATGAGCTGTGGCTAAAGGTTGAAATAGCAGCATCGCAGGCGTGGACCGACGAGGGCGTTGTTCCTGAAGAGGACATGGCGAAGATTCGCAACGCCAAGTTCGACAGCGCTGCATACGATCGATGGTTCGACGAGACCAAGCACGATCTCGTTTCATTCACACGAGCGGTTGGCGAGAGCCTAGGTCCCGAAGGACGCTGGATTCACCACGGTCTTACGTCAAACGATGTCAAAGACACCGCTCTCAGCATGCAACTTACACAATCCTGCGACCTGCTTGACCGAGGTCTTGTTGAACTGTTGAATGCATTGCGCGTACGGGCTATCGAGTTCAAAAATACCCCCTGCATTGGGCGTTCGCACGGCATCCACGCAGAACCGATGAGCTTCGGTATGAAACTCGCACTCTGGTTTGCTGAGATGAAGCGCAATCGCGATCGACTCGCTTCAGCACGTAAAAGAGTAGCGGTGGGAATGCTTTCTGGCCCGGTCGGGACGTTTGCTTCTGTGCCACCGGTAATTGAAGAATCGGTATGCCGACAGCTCGATCTCTCACCTGCCGAAGTGTCCAACCAGGTCATTCAACGAGACAGGCACGCCGAGTACGTGCAAGTGCTCGCTTTGATCGCCGCTACACTCGAAAAGATGGCAACCGAAATTCGAGGACTCCAGCGCACTGAGGTTCGCGAGGTCGAAGAACCGTTCGGTAAACCCGGTTACGTGACCAAGGGATCGTCGTCGATGCCGCACAAGCGTAATCCCGAGCTCTCTGAGCGTATTTGCGGGCTTGCCAGGCTGATTCGAGGCCATTCAATTGCTGCGCTCGAAAACGTGGCTCTGTGGCACGAGAGAGATATTTCACACTCATCAGCCGAACGCATGATTCTGCCCGACTCGTCTCTTGGGCTCGACTACATCATGAGTTTGATGACCGGGATCATTTCCGACATGGTTGTTTACCCGGATCGAATGATGCAAAACCTCGAAACGACTCGTGGCCTCGTGTTCTCGCCTCGGGTGATGCTGTTGCTCGTTGAAAGAGGAGTTGACCGCACTGAAGCCTATGACGCTGTACAACGCAACTCGATGCGGTCGTGGGACGACGAACTCGATTTCCGTGAGCTGGTCAAGAGTGATCCGGTAGTTTCAGCAAAGGTATCGGCTGAGGATCTTGATGGATTGTTCGATTACGACTTCTATCTGGGCCATGTCGATCACATCTACAAGCGGGTGGGAATATCGGAGACCGCAATTGGCTGAAGCTGTATTTGAGACAAACCTGCCCGGACTGCTTTACAGGGGCAAGGTTCGGGATACATACGATCTTGGCGATGACCGGCTTCTGATGATTGCGTCCGATCGAATTTCAGCTTTCGACGTTGTAATGGACCAACCGATTCCCGGAAAAGGCATCATTCTGACTCAGATGTCGGCGTTCTGGTTCGACATCATCGGCCACGTAATGCCGCACCACGTGATAGCAAGCGTGAGTGACGAAGCCGCGATGGCGAATGTCGAGAAGACAGGCGTACTAATCGATCTATCACCCGAGCTCGCACGCCGCTCCATGGTGATCAAAAAAGCAGATCGTCTGGATATCGAATGTGTGGTACGGAACTACATTGCTGGTTCGGCGTGGGCTGAATACCAGAAGTCTGGAACCATGAACGGCCAGCTGTTACCAGAAGGTATGAAGGCAGCCGAGCGCTTCTCTGAACCGGTATTTACTCCTTCCACGAAGGCTGCTTCAGGTCATGACATGCCTTTGACACCTAAAGAGGCTAAAGATCTCGTCGGCGACGAAATGCACCGTGTGCTGGAACAGAAAAGCCTGGAGGTTTTTCAGGCGGCTCATGACTATGCAGGCGAACGCGGGATGATCCTCGTCGATACAAAATTCGAGTTCGGATTTGTGGATGGCGAACTTACAATAATCGACGAAGTACTAACGCCAGATTCGAGCCGATACTGGGATGTCAACGACTGGGCAGCGGGGAATTTCCCACCAGCGTTCGACAAGCAGTTCTTGCGGGAGTGGTTATTAAGTACAGATTGGAACCGAGAGTCGCCGCCCCCAACGTTGCCCGATGAGATAGTTGAGCAAACTCAGGCTCGATATCTTGAGTCATATCGGCGACTCTCGGGCAAGTCACTGGTACTGTAGATAGCTGTTGAATTTACTGGCACACCTGTTGGTGTGACATATGGGATCGCATGGCAGATACAAAGCGCAAAGCAACCACACGTCCGGCAAGCCGCAGAGGCATGACCAAAGGACAAATTAGAGAAGAACGAAGAGGCCGAAGTCGGTCAAGGCAACGCCGAAAGCGTTCGCTCCTGATGTTTGGAGGAATCCTCTTCGCCATCGTGTTCATAGCGGCGTTGGTTGTTTCACCGAACTTGAACTCAGGAAATAACAGCGGACCCCGTGGTATCAACACCGGTGGCCATATTGCGATTGATCCTGACGATGGCCGCTCGCACATCGATAACAACACTTCTCGTGGCGGTCCTTACTCCGTAGTCCCTGCCACATCGGGTGCTCACTGGTTTGGCGCCTCGACCGGATCAGGAACACCTTCCCCGGCACGTTGGGGGCCATATGAGTCTGCACTCCCTGATGAAGTTCTGATCCACAACCTGGAACACGGTGGAATCGGTATTCACTACGACTGCGACGAGGGATGCCCTGAGATCGTGAAAGCGTTGGACGATATTATTCCGAGCAGCCATTCTCAGTACATCATGTCTCCCTATCGTGGGCTTCCAAACAAAATAGCGATCACTTCATGGCGACATCACCTGTACCTGGACGAAGTGGACGTAGTACAAATCAAGAAGTTCATCGAAGAATACAAAGACCGGGCGCCTGAGAGCGTTGCCAATAACTCGTTCTAGGACCCTCTAACTCAGAAAGCAACTGATGTTCCTCGCAAAGGTCCACGTCTCACTCAAGCCAACTGTCAACGATCCACAGGGATTGACGATAGCGCGGGCGCTCGATCGACTTGGGTTCGATTCAGTCGATTCGCTGCGCGCTGGTAAATACTTCGAGTTGAAAATCGAAGGAGACGACAAGGCGGCCGCAGAGGCTGACGTGAAGTCGATGTGCGAGAAGCTGCTCGCCAACCCCGTGATAGAGACGTTTATCTACGAACTGGAACCTGTTTAGGCCATTGCGGGCCGTGCAGTCCAGTTTCTAGTCGGTCAGGGTTCCCTTGGTGCTTGGCACCGCGCCGGGGTTCCGTTCATCTATACGAGTTGCGTCGCGAAGCGCTCGCGCAAATGCCTTGAAGGCCGATTCGATCACGTGGTGCTCGTTCTGACCCGCCAGAACCCTAATGTGCAGGCAGAACCTGCCTTCCACCGCCATCGCTTCGAAAAAGTGGCGTGCGAGGTCTGCAGGGAACTCACCGACGTTGTTGTCGCTTCCCATGTTTATCGCAGCGTAGCCACGACCAGAGAGGTCAATCACGGCTTGGGTCAACGCCTCGTCAAGCGGGCAAGTTCGGTCGGCCATCCGTACGATTCCCTTGCGGTCACCGAGTGCCTGGTCGATTGCCCTTCCCAGCACGATTGCTGTGTCCTCAACGGTGTGGTGAGCTCCTGTTTCAAGGTCGCCATTGGCCTCTACTTTGAGGTCAATCAAACCGTGTCGAGCGATTTGATTCAGCATGTGTTTGAGGAAGCCGACAGGTGTATCGACCTCCACTTTACCCGTTCCATCGAGATTGACGGTGACGGATATTTTGCTTTCGCCAGTCTCGCGAACGATTGTCGCTACACGAGGTGCTAATTCTGACATGGCAGTGCCTTTAAGCTCACAAATAATTAACGCTAGATTCGATGCTAACTGCCAAACAGGGAACTAAACAACGCTTCTGAGTGCGTCGATTACCCGGTCTGTCTGTTCCGGAGTTCCTGCACTGATGCGAAGCGAGTGCTTAAGAGCTTCATCTGGGAACCGGCGGACGAAAATTCCATGCTGCGCCAGGAGCACGTAGGCTTCCTCAGCAGTGTGATTTTCGAATCGGCAGAGCAGGAAGTTGCCACGAGACGGGTCGAAAGATACTCCGTCCATTTCATTGATGGCGACTTCAAGCCGTTTTCGCTGTTCAACCAGGCTCTCGACGCGCCCAAGCAGAACTTCTCGGTGCTCGAGAGCAGCAAGCACTGCAGCCTCACCAGCAATGGTGATGTTGTATGGCTGTTTGATGTCCATGAGGTGCTTGATCAGAGTGGTAGAACCGATTGCGTAACCGACTCTTAATCCTGCGATTCCAGCCCATTTACTGAACGAACGGAGAATAACCAGATTTTCGTACTCATCCAGAAGTGGACTCAGCGTGCTGCCAGCGAACTCGTGGTAGGTCTCATCGACGCAAACGACAATTCCTGTTTCCAGAAGAGCTCTAGCATCGGACTCGGTGAGCAAGTTACCGGTCGGGTTATTTGGGGAAGCCAGGAATACGATCCGTGCCGATTCATCAATTACTTCCAGCATCGCCGGAATATCGATGTTCCAACTATCGTTGCGGGGCACTGAAATTACTTGGGCACCGGCCAGATTCGCAGAAAATGCGTACATACCAAATGTTGGTCCGCAGTCGAGCACCTTTTGACCCTGTTCGACGAACAGTCGAATGAGTAGATCGATGATCTCATCGGCGCCAGCTCCGCCAATAATGTTGTCTATGGGTCTTCCGGTGTATTCGCTTAATGCCGCCCGAAATTTCCGCTGCTGTGAGTCCGGGTACAGGTGAAGGTCGAGGGACGCTAGCGCTTCGGAAATCTCGTCTATAGGCCCGTACGGGTTCTCATTGGCGTTGAGTCGAATCACGTCCTCGGGTTTGATTCCTGCTTTGCGTGCGAGTTCCTCAGATGGATCAACAGCGTGATACGTGGCGACTTTTGCCATGTGAGGCCGCATTAGGTTTTCGAGGTTTGACATGTATTTATTGTTTGGTTGAGACTTGTTTGAGAGCCGGTGGAGCGGTTACTCGCCCACCATACGCCGACGGCGATATTCCGATGCCGCCGCGTGGCCATGTAATCCTTCGAGTTTTGCAAGTAACTCGGCATCTTTGGATAGTTTTAGAAAGGTTTCATCATCGAATGTCAGTACCGGAGTGACTCTGACGAAATTGCGAACTGAAAGCGTAGATGAAAATCTTGCGGTGCCTGCAGTGGGCATCACGTGCGACGGACCGGCGACATAGTCGGCCATCACCTCGGCCGACCACTCTCCAACAAACAACCCACCGGCGCTTTTTACCTGATCGACCAGATCATCAGCATCTTCGGTGAGAATACAAAGGTGCTCTGGTGCAGCAGCATTCGCTACGGCGATCGCCTCAGTAGTGTTGTCGACGACAATCGCTACGCCACGATTCGAAAATGCAGCTCGTGCTGTACTACCGCGCGGCAAATCCTCTAACTGTCGTTCAATTTCAGCTTCTGTCTCTTCGACTATGTCTTCCGAGAGCGCGACAAGTATCGGCATGGCGACTACATCGTGTTCAGCCTGGGCGATAAGATCTGCTGCGGTGAAACACGGATCCGCTGATTTATCAGCTATGACCAGAGTTTCGGTTGGACCGTATAGTCCGTCGATTCCGACGTCGCCATAAACGAGTTTCTTCGCTGCAGTTACCCATGCGCTGCCGGGGCCACATATGAGATCTACCGCCGGAATAGATTCTGTGCCGTAAGCCAGAGCGGCGATAGCTTGCGCACCGCCGAGCTTGAATACCCGAGAAGCCCCGGCAATTTTGGCAGCTGCCAGAACGGACGGGTGCGGCATCGAATCGCCGGGAGCCGGCGTGGCGATAATGATATTTTCAACACCTGCGACTCTGGCCGGAACCACCGTCATGATCACTGTCGATGCAAGCGGCGCGGTCCCACCCGGGACGTACGCTGCAACGGAGCCTAAGGGCGTTACGCGCTCACCGAACTTCCCAGAGCCGTCGCTCCAACTTTTCGGAAGGCCTCTGCTCTGGAACTTGCGGACACGCTCGGCGGCAAGTTCGAGTGCTGAAACAGATGCTGGATCCATGTTCGCCAGTGCTGAATCGATTTCAGACTGCGGAACTTCGAATGTGTCGGTCGCTACGCCGTCGAGCGCTGTATTTATTCGGATCAGCCCCGCATCACCTTCGTTGCGGACAATATCGATGACCCGCGCGGCGAATTCGTTCGGTGAAAATTTATCTGTGAACAGCCCGTTTCCATCGGAAAGAACTGCTTCGACCGGCATGTTGCGTTCTCGCTGGAAGTATTCGATACCCGCGGCCGCGCCAATTACTCGTTTCACAGCTATTCGCCCGATTCTGAGAACGGTTTCAAATTTTCAACGAGTCGGTCATATGCTTCACAGCGATCGCGATACACATACTGAACATCGTTGGCGGCAATTCCGATTCCGCCCATGTCGCGGAAGTGACTTACCGCAGCCGAAAGATCGGTTTTTCGGACTAAAACTTGCACTGTGTACCAGTTGTTTTTTTTGCGGGTGTGAACAGATGATATTGTCGGCCCGTCGAGACCGCTCAGTTCTGATTTAGTCATAATCTGGCGGGCGACTTCGTCTTCAGTTTCACCCTGAATATCGCCCGTTACACGTTGATATTTACCTGCCCTCAGACTGGCCTCGATTTTCTCGAGTATCTGGCGTGCAAGTCCGAGCTTCTCCGGATCATTTGCGAGAGCTCGGCCATTCCCAACGATCACAGACTGTGACTGGATGACGATTCCATCAACCAGTATTCGCAGGCCATTTTCGCGGAGAGTCGTGCCGGTCGCTGTGATATCGGCGACTATATCGGCGTAACCCATCACCGGGGCTGCTTCCAATCCGCCGGAAACGTGGATCATCGAAACGTAGTTCACATCGTTCTGGTTCAGGAATCGCTTTACGAGTCTCTCGTATTTTGTGGCAATACGAAGGTCGCGGCCCTTTGCACGAAATTCGAGTGCGATTTCGGCAAGATCAGTCATGCTCGTGACATCGAGCCACGAATCCGGGACCGCAATCACCAGCTTCGATTCACCAAACCCCAGTCCATCGTGGAGAAGAACCGTATCACCGCGTTCCAGACGTGACTCGTAGTATCTGTCGAGTCCAACAACCCCGATATCGGCGCTTCCGCCGTCGATCTCGATCGTTATATCCGACTGTCGCTGGAACAGAACGTCGACACCGGGCAGTGCTGGAATGTCAGCTGTGTACCGCCGAGAGTTGGCGCGCCTGATGCCAAGACCGCAGTCGGCGAGCAGGTTGTTCGTGCCGTCAAACAGTGCGCCGGTTGATGGAAGAGCGAAGCGCAGATTGCTCATCAGGTGCCCTGCCCGTCTGTTTGTTTATTTGAAGATAAGGACCCGGAGTTTTGAAAATTCACGGCCGCCCGTTTGCCCGAAGCTCTCAGTTCGCGGGCATTCTCGATTGCAGCGTTCACCGATCCTGACTCAGTGGGTGATACCAGCGTTAAGTCATCGACAGAAACTGGAGTATCTCCCAGTGAAGCTATTACTACGTCGAGATTCAAGGCAAAGCCAAGGGCCGGTACGTCTCGGTTATATCCGAGCGCACGGGTCAGACCGTCGTAGCGACCTCCACCACCGAGGGTTTCTGAAGCACCGGCATCTTCGTAAATGTCGAATAGAACGCCGGTGTAGTACGCGATACCTCTCGCCATTCCAAAATCGATGCTGATTCGATCACCTGGCACACCCTCGACCAGTGCGGCTGAGAGAATCTCATCAAGGTTGCCAATGAGGTCAGACGATATACCGGCTTCTTGAAGCACGTTGCGCCCTGCTGCAAGAGCATCAGAGGCTGCGCCGTTGACCCTGGCAAGTTGGGAGAGCATCTCAAGAGCCCGTTTGAAATCATCAGGGTTGTCGGCCTGAGACATCTTTCTGGTGAGCCGGGCGATAATTTCTTCAGGTGTACGTGAACCGGTATTCCGACCCAGTTGAACACCGATTCCTTCAGCTATCACCTGTTCGATAGTGGACGCGAGTCGCTCGCGATCCGCTGCGGCCTGGGCGTCATCGATTTTTACATCCGTGATAAATCCAAGAGCGGCCGCTTTTTCTGTGACTTCGTCGATCTGTCCGTTTTTCAAATCGGCAATGTTACTAATCAGGAACAACTTAGCTCGTTCTGAAAGATTGAATTCAGTGAGAGCGGCAAGAACCACTCCGACGTGCCCGACCACGATGCGAGCACCGTCGATCCCGAGTGCCTCGAGTCCTTCAAGAGCCATCGCAATGATTTCACCGTCGGCAGAAGCCGCTGGGAGTCCGATCAATTCGGCCCCAAGTTGAGTGAACTGGCGAGTTTTGTCGCCGTCTTCATCACCGAAGTCCGCGTAACGGAACACAGGTCCGTCGTACATCAGCCTGACTGGTCCATCAATGTCGCCGTTATCGGCGGCGTGTCTGAGAATCGCTGATGTGAACTCAGGGCGCAAACTTACATCGAAGCCACCGGGCTCAGAGAAATCGTAAAGCCTGGAGGAAAGACCTCCACCAGACTTCCGAATATAAAGTTCGGTTTGTTCGAGGATTGGCGTTTCTGCGCGATCGTATCCTCGCAGTCCAAAGACGCCGCGCAGTTTTATCTTCGCTGCATCGCGGGCAGCAAGTTCATTTGGACCGGTGTCCTGCATGTTGGGAAGCCGTCGAACCGGCTCGTATTGGAAGGTCATATTCGCTAAATAATTATGGGCGACAATGCATGTGATTATTCAAGAATTGACAACCAATTCTAATCGAGTTTGCCTAAACTGCGCCTCTACTGAAACCGTGAACCGTGTAATTGAGCAGAGTTGTGAGTACTGGCGAAACCCTGGCGATGGGCATAGTTGAATGAGCGATCGAACAAGACAGGTGACTGTTGTTACAGATTCGGCTGCCGCCCTTTCTCGAGAGCATATCGATGAGTTTCAGCTGTTCGTTGCCCGAATGGAGATCATCATTGATGGAAGCGCTTTCATCGACGGTCCAGAAGGCGATCTCCACGTTTTCTACTCAAACCTGGCGTCTTCGATAGAGCTTCCAACTACCTCAGCACCGAAACCGGCCGCGTATGTAGAACAGTTTCGTTCGGCTGCGGCAGTCTCAGACGACATATTTTGCGTGACCGTTTCTGGGAAACTCAGCGCTTCCAACGACGCTGCTTGCGTAGCCGCCGAGCTGGTCGCCGATGAGTTGCCGAAGACGAACGTGCGTGTCTTCGATTCGGGAACTGCCGCTAGTTCACAGGCGTTGATCACACTTGCAGCGGCCCGCGCGGCTGCGGAGGGCGGCACTCTGGAAGACGTAGAAGCCACTGCATCGGCCGTCGTCGAAAAAGTTCGTCTGGTGGCGATGCTCGACACGCTTCGCTACATCCATAAGAGCGGGAGAGTGCCGAAAATAGCTGTCTGGGTGACTGATGCGCTGAACATCAAGCCGGTTATGGAGTTTTCTACAGGAAAGATCGGCGCAATCGCTCGACCGCGATCGGCCGACAGGGCCGTCGATCGCATACTCAAAGAGATGAGTAACGATCTCGATGGAACACGGGCTCACGTAAACGTTATTCACGCGGCTGCTCCACAACGAGCCGAGGTGCTGCGCAGTTGGGCTGCTGAGCATTTGGACTGCGCCGAGTTGTTCGTTACCCAGTTTCACCCGTTCATGGGTGCTCACACTGGACCTGGGTTAGTAGGAGCATCATGGTGGGCTGAGTAGACCTCTTAGCTACGAGAGTCGCTTGCTAGTTACCAAATCCCCAGACACGAGCGGCAGTCTTACCGAGCACCCAGTCGATGTCATCACCGTTGGAGAACGCCGGATGGCTCCTGACGCCTTCCAGAGTGTTCTCGTAACCCTCTCGACCTGCACTTGGAGGGAAGTCGCTTCCCCACATCATCCGGTCCGCACCGAACGCTTCGTAAGCCATTTCAAAAAGCGGTGGGATGTCGTCGAATCGGAACTCGGGTAGCAATGTCGGTGGGCGCTGCGTGATCTCGCCAAGCCCCGGGATCTTGATCGTGGTGTTAGGCCGTTCTGCGCATTCGAGTGCCGACTTGTAGTCGATGTACGGCGCTTCGTTGAACCCGACTCCGGCAAGGTGTTCGATTACGACCTGGGTATCAGGACAGTCGTCGAGTAGCTTCTTGAAGCTGGCACTGCCGACGCTTTTGTCACTGCCATGCGAGCTGACTACCATTTCCAGTTCGCCCGTTTTTTGCCAGAACTCCGTCATGTCGGAAAGTGCGTCGAATTTGACGTCTGGTCCCAGTCGAACGCCATCGGCGCCCTGCTCTGCCAACTTCTCGAGTGTGCCCAAGGGATTTGGATCAGCGGGATCGAGCATCACGGCTACTTTGAATTTGTCCTGTCGCTCTCCCGCCACTTCGAACAGGTAGTCGTTGTTGTAAGTGCCGCCATGTTGAATTAGCACCGCACCTTCGACACCCGACTGATTCATCTCGAACTCAAGGGTTTCGATTGGCTGGAACCAGTTACGGCCTGCGTGGCAATGTGTATCGATGATCATTGGGTTTCTCAGTTTGGGCTTTTCTGTTTGATTTACTGCCATCGGCTGACTCGAGCTGGCTATGTGGCGATTTCCATCCCGGCTGTGCCTACACCTGAACCCTCGGAAAGTACGAGATCGTCGATCTCTTTCTTGATATCTGCGGACATCTCCCAGTCTCCACCGAGGTTCTCCGTAGCTTCTGCAGGAGTTACCGATCCAGCGAGTGCGACACTGACAGCATCGTTTGCGAGTGACCAGGCAATGGCGAGTTGCGGGATAGTTTTGCCATGATCGCCAGCGATTACCTTGAGTTTTTCAACAACGGCGACGTTGGCTGCGAGATTATCGGGTCCCCACGAGCTGATGCCAAAGTTGGCCCCGCCGTTGCGCCAGTCGTCCTCGTCGAACTTCTTGTCAGGACCCCATGTTCCGGTCAGCAGTCCATGACTCAACGACCCGTACGCCATGATGCCCATGTTGTTTTCTTTTGCGAATGGCATGACTTCGGGTTCCGCTCGTCGGTCGAAGATGTGGTAGCCGATCTGGTTTGTGACGATCGGGCTGGTTTCACGCGATTCTGCCATCATCTCTGCTGAAAAGTTGGAAACTCCGGTGTGTCGGATTTTTCCTGCCTTTTTGGCCTGTTCAAGTGCTTCCATTGGCACGGAAAACGCCTTGGTGTGATCGGGCCAGTGAATCAGGAACAAGTCGATGTAGTCGGTCTGGAGCCGCTGCAGGCTCTCGTCTATCGACTGGAGGAGACGCTTGGGATCTGAGTCAGACACGGTTGCCGCTCTGCGATCTGGATTGTCTCGTACCCACTCACGGGCGCCCTTGGTCACGAGTACAACGTCTTCACGAATACCTTTGAGTGCTTTGCCCATCAGGGTTTCGCCATAGCCCCAACCGTATACGGCTGCGGTATCGAACAGCGTGACGCCGTTCTCGTAGGATGTTCGAGCAGCTGCTATCGCTTCGTCGTCGTCGAACGCACCGTACATGCCCCGGCCCATCGGCCAGCCACCGTATCCAATAACCGAGGTCTCAAGCCCCGAGTTTCCGAACATTCGTTTTCGCATTGATTATTCCTGACTGGCCGCATTGGCCGCACTGTCCGCTGCCAATGGCATTTTCATTCTTAGATGAGAAAAGATGCCTACTCGATTGTCACGTTGCCTTCGGGATCGACCCTCGTGACTGTGCCTGATCCGGTGAACGGTCCGGCGTTGATAGTTACCGATACGGTTTTTCCAGCACCGATGTTAAGCGCTGTACCGTTTTCTTGCGCCTGCTTGACGCCCCCGTTACCGAAGCTCGTGCAAGGTTCTAGCCCGGCGTTGTAGCACCTGCCGTACCACGGGTAGCCGTATCCGCCTCCGAAATTCCGCCAGTACCAGAGGTATTTGAACGTTTCGACCGGATAGCTGACCGCCCAGCCGATGTTCGACTCCTCGTTAAGCAACGCGTACCAGCCTTCAGACATGCCTGTCATGTAGGCCATGTCCAGCGACCGATCTTCTTTCGGAGGGATCCGAGTGAAGTCCATCACTGTCCCGTCTTTGGCGTT
>Ga0114996_10001797_pt1 | contig 28392 bp, 22 predicted proteins | sample ArcticOcean_MG_C_4_FD_87039 | JGI IMG/M metagenome (GOLD analysis project Ga0114996, IMG submission 87039) | Marine microbial communities from western Arctic Ocean - ArcticOcean_MG_CB4_134 | ecosystem: Environmental > Aquatic > Marine > Oceanic | place: Arctic Ocean: Canada Basin | collected... | reverse complement strand
ATCAATATAAAATGGATTATTTTCATTAATAAGACCTATAAATTGCTCTACTTGACTGCCTCTCCACCTGTATATGGATTGCTTAGCATCACCAGCAATAGTTAAACTAGAATTTTCACTAGATAATGAATTTTGTAAAAGAGGTATCAGGTTCTCCCATTGAAGATTTGATGTATCTTGAAATTCATCTATAAAATAATTTTTGTATTTACATCCAATTTTTTCATAAATAAATGGCGCAGGTTGATTTTTAATTTCTTCATTAATAATTTTATTAAACTCTGAAATCAGCATAATATTATTATCAGCTTTAAGACTTGTTAATTCATCATTAATTGCATTAAGGATAGAGAGTGGAGTAATATTTTTTAATAGATTATCATATAGCTTTATTTTGAAAACTTTAGCTTTTATTTTATTAAATATTTCAAATAAATCAGGCTGTATTGAATCAATTAAATGTTTTTGCTCTTGATCTATTTTAGAAGAATATAAATTTCCAGCAGCAAGATTGCTTTCTAATTGATTCTTGTATATGCGCTCATAATCTTTATCGATTATTTTATTAAAGTGCTTTGGCAGGCTTTCACGAATGAAACTTTTGTGTTCTATTCTGTTTAATTCAATAAGATTTAAAGCTTTTTTTGCAAGTTTAGAACAATTATCAGCTTCATCCTTTTTTAACAATTTTAGATGCTGTTTTACAGAAATAAATTCTGCAATTGAATTTTGCTGCATTCCTTTTATGATTTCATAGCTATTTTCATTTATTAATGTTTTAGCAATTTTTCTAAAATCTAGCGATATGTCCCAGCTTTTATTATTGTCAGTTTTTTCAAACGCATAATCAATAAAGATTTTTGTTAATTCACTGTCTTCTCCAGCTTTTGCAATCAGTTTATCTACAGCTTTACTTAACAGATCTTCTTCATCTATTTCCACTTCATATTTACTATCAATGTTTAGCTCATAGCTAAAGCTTCGCACAATTCTTTGGGTAAATTTATCAATAGTAGAAATTTCAAAAGCAGCATAATTTTTTAAGAGATGTTTTAAGATCTGATCTGATTTAATATTTATAGTATTTACTGAAAGTTTGGTCTCTTTAATGATCTCTTTTATAATGGCACTATTTTTATTTATTTTTTCTTTATCACTAAATTCAATCAACCTTTCTACAATTCTGCTTTTCATCTCATTAACAGCTTTGTTAGTAAAAGTAATGGCCAGAATGTTCTTATAAGCATCGTCATTTCCTGATGTTAAAAGAAGTATTAGATATTCCTTTACCAGGTTGAAGGTTTTGCCACTTCCAGCAGAAGCATTGTATATTTTAAATGAGTTATTTAGATGCATTTTCTTACTATACAAGTTAATTAATCCTATTTGATTTTTGCTTAGCTTTATTGTAAATTTGTTTTACTAATTAAAAATATAAATTATGAGTTTTTTATTACCTGAATTAGGATTTGAATATGCAGATTTAGAACCTCATATTGACGCTAGAACGATGGAAATACATCATTCCAAACATCACAATGGGTATACCAATAATTTGAATAATGCTTTAGAAAATGTTGCTCTTACTGAGCAACCTATTGAAGAAATTCTAAGGAATTTAGACATGAATAATGCCGCTCTTAGAAATAATGCTGGAGGATATTATAATCACTGTTTATTTTGGGAAATATTAAATCCAAAGGACAAAAAAGATTTAGACGGAGATTTAGAATCTGCAATTAATTCTTCTTTTGGTTCTTTTGAGAATTTTAAAGAAGGATTCTCAAAAGCTGCAGCAACAAGATTTGGATCTGGATGGGCATGGTTATGCGTCAAAGATGGAAAATTAGAAATTTGTTCCTCTGCTAATCAAGATAACCCTATTATGCCTTCAATTGGCTGTGGTGGGAAGCCGATAATGGGAATTGATGTTTGGGAACATGCATATTACTTAAATTATCAAAACAGAAGGGCAGATTATATTACAGCTTTTTTTGATGTTGTTAATTGGAGAGTTGTAAGTGAAAAATTTAAAAACGCCTAGTAGGCTCTTTTTTTATTTCCTTCATAAAAATTTATGAAGGCATTGTTTACTACCCTATTTCCTCCAGGAGTTGGATAATTACCTGTGAAGTACCAGTCACCTGTGTGGTTTGGACATGCCTGGTGTAAATTTTCAATGCTCTGATATATTATTTTTACTTTTGAAGTGTTAACATGAACACTTAAAATTTCAGCAATTTTATCTGAGATCTCATCTGCTGTAAACATATTGTATATATCTTTTACGTGATTAACAATTTCTTTATCAGGCAAATTAATTTGCTCTTTACATTTATTATATATTTCTTTAACTATAGCATATTTCTTTTTGTCTTTAAGTAATGCCAAGGTTGCTTTAAATGCAATTAGACTATTGAGATTTGCCATGTCAATTCCATAGCAATCAGGATACCTAACTTGAGGAGCAGATGATACAACTACGATTTTTTTTGGCTTTAATCTATCAAGCATTTTTAATATGCTTTTCTTAAGTGTAGTCCCTCTTACGATACTATCATCAATAATTACTAATGAGTCAGTATGCTTTATTACACCGTAGGTTATATCATATATATGCTCAACTAAATCATCTCTGCTATTATCTTCAGTTATAAAAGTTCTTAATTTAACATCTTTAATTGCAATTTTTTCAATTCTTGGTCTTTCAGATAAAATTTCAATTATTTTTTCTTCGGAAAGGTTCTTATTTTTTATTATGGCTTCAGTTTTTTTCTTATTTAAAAATTCTTCTAAGCTTTCTGCCATCCCAAAAAAAGATGTTTCTGCGGTATTTGGTATATAAGAAAAAACAGTATTTTTTATATCAAAATTTATTTCATTTAAAACTTTTGGCATAATAAGTTTTCCCAAATTTTTTCTTTCAGAATATATATCAGCATCATTACCTCTTGAAAAATATATTCGTTCAAAGGAGCATGCTTTAATAGCAGCTTTCTTGTTTATTTTTTTGATCGTTACCTCTCCTTTGTTTTTGACAATTATTGCACTTCCAGGCTCCAGTTCTTTAATAGATTTTATATCAACATTAAAAGCATTTTGAATGGCAGGTCGTTCAGAAGCAACTACAACTACTTCTTCATCTTTATAATAAAAGGCGGGTCTAATCCCTGCAGGATCTCTCATTACAAATGAATCGCCATGACCTAACAATCCTCCCATTACATAACCCCCATCCCAGTTTTTTGAAGCTTTTTTTAAAACTCTAGAAACATCTAATCTATCAGAAATTAGTTCAGAACATTCCATTTTTGAATATCCTTCTTTTTTTAGTTCTTTGTACATTTTTCTTACAGCATCATCTAAATAATGTCCAATTTTTTCCATAATTGTAATTGTATCAGAATATTCTTTAGGATGCTGCCCTAGCTCTATTAGATTATTAAATAATTCTGCTACATTAGTCATGTTAAAATTCCCGGCAAGAATTAAATTCCTATGTTTCCAATTATTTTGTCTAAGTAATGGCTGTACATTTTCTATACTGTTACCTCCAAATGTCCCATATCTTACATGACCTAATAAGGACTCTGCAAGGTATGGAATAGACGTTTTTAGTTTGGAAGTATCTTTAGTAAGATTTGGATTATTTTTGAGATCAGAATTAATTCTATTATTGATTTTTGAAAAGAGATCTTGAATCGGTTGTTTTTCTATGGATCTAATCCTACTAATAAATTTTTTTCCAGGCTCAACATTTAATTTAATGCTAGCAAACCCAGCACCATCTTGACCTCTGTTATGCTGCTTTTCCATTAATAGATACATTTTATTTATGCCATAAAATGCACTGCCATATTTTTTTTTATAAAAATCCAGAGATTTAAGAAGCCTAATGTGAGCAATTCCACATTCATGTTTTAATTCATCACTCATTTTATTATGATCAAAATAGGTTTACAAAAAAACAAAATTATTATTGAACTATAAAAGTTTGTTAATAAAATCAACTCTATTTATAATATCATTATATTTAATTTTTTCTATACCATTAATGCCAAATCCTTCAACTGAAAAAGATGCTGTAGCTGTTCCATACATAATAGCTTTTTTTATATCATCAAATGAAGATGAATTTACTGTAGTTAAATAACCAGCAAGACCTCCAGCAAATGAATCCCCCGCACCCGTGGGGTCTTTAACTTTTTTTACTGGGAACGCAGGACATTCAAAAGTATTTAACTTATCAACTAACATTGAACCGTATTCTCCTTTTTTTACTATAACATAATTAGGCCCCATGTTTAATATCTTTCTTGCACCTTCAGCTAATGAATTTAATCCAGTAAGCTGTTTGACCTCTTCATCATTTATGCAAATTAAATCAACTTTTGAAATAATTTTTTTTAGATTTTCCATAGCATTATCCATCCAAAAATTCATAGTATCAAGAATTGTTATTTTAGGGGGGGTTATTATTTGACTCATAACCTTTAGTTGAACACTAGGATCAAGATTTCCTAAAACAAGTACATTTGGAGATGTAAAGTTTTCTGGAACTACTGGATCAAAATTTTCAAGAACATTGACCTCAGTTTTTAAAGTGTCTCTTTGATTCATGTTTTTTGCATATTTCCCTATCCAGTAAAATGTTTTACCATTTTTTTCAATTTTTAAAGAAGAGATATCTATATTTCTCCTTTTAAATATTTCAAAATATTTTGTTGGAAAATCTCCACCAACAATAGAAATAACAGCACTATTAATATTGAATAGTGAAGCAGAAATACTTATATGTGTTGCAGCACCTCCTAATACTTTATCTACTCTTGTATCAGGAGTTTCAATAGAGTCAAACGCAACGGTTCCAACTATTAGAAGTCTATTCATTACAGTTATTGGTTAAATGGCAAAACTAGTAATTTATATTAGTTTTTTGATTTTCTCAACCACTATTTTTTCTGAATTATTTTCTGCCAAAATCAGCAGGAATTTCTCCCCAGTTTTTTGTTTCCCACTTCACAATTTTAGTATTATAAGAATTGGCATTTAACCAATTAATAGCCCTGTGAATTAATACAAAAACTTCTTTATTGTCTTTATTTGGAATTAGCTTGGTTTGACATTTTTTCTTTTTTACCCAGCTTATTGCTGTTATTGAATCAGAGTAAACAATTTGATTGCTTTTTAATTTTTTTAATAGCGCCAAGCCATGAACAAGAGCAAGAAATTCTCCTATATTATTTGTAGCCTCTTTATATGGCCCTTGTTTAAATAGGATTTTTTTTGATTGAGTATCTACACCTTGATATTCCATTCTTCCAGGATTACCACTTGATGCTGCATCAACTGATATTGAATTGTAATTTGGAGGATCAATATCAATTTTCTTAGGCTCACTATTTTTATATTCGTAGTAGGATATGCTATAAGCTGCTTCAGCCTCTTTTAGTGTTGTAAAAGATTTATATTTTGCACCCTTATAATTTTTAGTTTGAAGCTTACATTCATCCCAGGTATTGAAAATGCCAGAATTATTTCCCTCCCATACTACATAATATTTTTGTTTATTTGAATTCATAGATTTAATAAATTTTCTATAATTTTTGGAAAATATTTCATCTCTAAATCATGTATTTTATTCGCTAAATCATTGGGAGTGTAAGAGGAATTTATTTTAAGTTCTTTTTGAAAAATAACAGGACCTTCATCATATTTTTTACTTACATAATGAATTGTGATTCCACTCACTTCTTCTTTGTTTTTAATAATTGCTTTGTGCACATGTATTCCATACATTCCTTTTCCCCCATATTTAGGCAATAAAGCAGGATGAATATTGATAATCTTTTTATTATAAACATTAATTATCTCAACAGGAAATTTTAATAGAAATCCAGCTAAAATTATTAATTTAGGATTCAATGAATTTATGCAATTTAAAATAGAGCCATTATAAAGCTCATCTTTTGTAAAAATTCTATAATCAATCTGTAATTTTTTTGCTCTTTCAATTACTCTTGCTTTTGGATTATTAGTGTATATCAACCACCTGTAATTGGGGCTTTTATTAGAGAAATAATTAATTATGTTTTCTGCGTTAGATCCTGAGCCAGAAGCAAAGATTATAATTTGATTAGAATTCATTTAATAACTGATTGTAAATTTTCTATTGAAATAGTTAAATTAAAATAAAGTTTTTTTATTTTTGCAGCCATAACTATATTATAAATATAAAAAACAAAAATTATGTCAGACATTGCATCAAGAGTAAAAGCTATTATAGTAGATAAATTAGGTGTTGATGAAAACGAAGTAGTTAACGAAGCTAGCTTCACTAATGATTTAGGAGCAGATTCATTAGACACTGTTGAATTAATAATGGAATTTGAAAAAGAGTTTAATATTCAGATTCCTGACGATCAGGCTGAAAACATAGCATCTGTAGGGCAAGCAATTTCTTACATTGAGAATACCTAAACAATCCACTTTTCATGATTTTGAAACGAGTTGTTGTTACAGGCCTAGGGGCCTTAACCCCAATTGGCAATAATATTGGCGATTTCTGGCAAGGACTTGCTAGTGGCAAAAGCGGAGGAGCTCCAATCACATATTATGATACTTCAAAATCTAAAACAAAATTTGCATGTGAATTAAAGAATTTTGATATCTCTGATTTTCTTGATAGAAAAGAGCATAGAAGAATGGACAAATTTACACAATATGCTATGGTCTCAACTGAGGAGGCAATTAATGATTCAGGACTTGACCTTGACAGTATAGACAAGTTAAGAGTAGGCGTAATATGGGGGTCAGGAATAGGAGGAATAGAAACATTTCAAAATGAAATATTAAATTTTGCAGCTGGTGATGGTACACCAAGATTTAATCCATTTTTTATTCCAAAAATGATTGGAGATATAGCTCCCGGACACATAGCAATCAAGTATGGTTTTATGGGGCTCAACTATGCTACAGTATCTGCATGTGCTTCTTCAGCCAATGCATTAGCTGATTCCTTAAATTACATTAGACTAGGTCATTGTGACATTATTGTAGCAGGAGGTAGTGAAGCAGGAGTCAATATTGCTGGAATGGCAGGATTCAGCGCTATGCGTGCATTATCAACTAGAAATGATTCTCCTTCAACTGCTTCTAGACCTTTTGATGCTACTAGAGATGGATTTGTGCTTGGAGAAGGTTCAGGAACATTAATTTTGGAAGAATATGAACATGCAAAAGCTAGGGGAGCAAAAATCTATGCAGAATTAATTGGAGCAGGTCTTTCATGTGATGCTTATCATATAACGGCTCCACATCCTGAAGGTAGTGGGGTAAAAGCAGTAATAAGAAATTGTTTAAATGATGCAAAAATAAAAGCTAATGAAATAGACGCTATTAATACACATGGGACCTCAACTCCATTAGGAGATGTAGCAGAACTAAAAGCTATTAGCAATGTTTTTGGAGAACACGCTCCCAATATAAATATTAATTCGACTAAATCTATGACTGGCCATATGTTAGGAGCATCTGGAGTAATTGAGGCAATATCAGTCATTTTGTCTATTCAAAATAAACTTGTTCCTCCAACAATTAATCATAAAAATATAGACGAAAATATTGATCAAAATTTAAATCTCACATTGAATACAGCACAAAATAGAGAGATAAATATAGCCATGAGTAATACTTTTGGATTTGGAGGACATAATGCATGCGTGTTGTTTAAAAAAGTAGATTAATTATGCCAATTTTAAGATTAAAAAATTTTTTTTCTAAAAGAAAAGACCCTTTTTATTATCAAATTAAATCTCTGTTAAAATTTAGCCCTAAGTCCTTAGAATATTATAAACGAGCTTTTATTCATCGTTCACTAAATCGTAGAGATATTAATGGAATTGCAATCAATTATGAAAGATTAGAGTTTTTAGGAGATTCAGTATTAAGCTCAATAATATCATCTTATTTATTTAAAAATATTCCTGATGGCTCTGAAGGTTATTTAACACAAATGAGATCTAAGATAGTAAGCCGAAATCACCTAAATGAGCTAGGCTCTGAGCTAAATTTGATTAATTTTGTAGAATCTAATATTCTCAATGAGAATTATGGGGACAATATCCATGGTAATTTATTTGAGTCTTTAATTGGAGCTATTTTTTTAGATAAAGGATATCCATATTGTAAAAAATTCATTTTTCAAAATGTAATTATTCCGCATGTAGATTTGGAAAAACTCAAAAATAAAATTATAAGCTATAAGGGTCTATTTATAGAGTGGTGTCAAAAAAATAAAAAGGAATATGAGTATTGTACCTTTGAGGATAACGGGAATGAGTCTATAAAACATTTTGCTGTTAAATTATCTATCGACAACAAGGTTATAGCTAAAGCTAGAGAAACTTCAAAGAAAAAGGCAGAGGAAAAGGCCTCCAAAAGAGCGTTTTTTATGTTTCAAGAGGATATTCTAAAAGATAAGCGGAATTAAACTTAAATTTTATCTGATTGTCATAGACAATAATAAGTTATATCTTTATATTATAAGTTATTTAAATTGGCTATAAGTAAATTAAATTTAGAAGATTTTTGTAATGACATTTTTAGCCTATTTGCAATTCATACTGATTTAGATGATTATAGGTTAGCTTATTTTTTGAACAAGTGTTTGGGAATTAATTTATGCCGAAAGGAATTTGATCTAGATTTTATTAATTCAAAGGGAAGTTTTTCAGTTTTTGAATATATTGATCAAAGTAATTTTTTGAAATGGAGTTTAATATCAAACATTTATAATCATAATTTCTCTGGTAAAATTTCCCGTGATGATCTTTTTGCAAAATCTAATAACTTAGTTCAAAAATTTAATTTACTAACAGAATATGAAAATGTCAATTACTTGTTAAAAATTGAAAACAATGATAATCAAGTTGATTTAGAAAATATAGTAAAAGAAATAAAAAGTATCTCACAGGTTATTACTTTGTACGATATAAATAAAGATCTAAAAAATAAGGAAAATTTAATCTTTTTATAATGAAAAATATTTTTAAAAAAACAAAGATTATTGCAACACTTGGTCCTGCATGTAATACAAAAACAATTATACACAACTTAATAAAAAATGGCGTCAATGTTTTCAGAATCAATTTTTCACATGTAAAAGATGAAGAGGTTATTAATTATCTAGGTATAATTAGAGGCCTTAATAAGGAATATGACTATAATATCGCAATATTAGCCGATCTACAAGGTCCTAAAATAAGAATTGGAGAGCTTGAGGAGGACATAAAACTAAAGGAGGGAGATAAAATATCTTTAGAGACAGGAAAATCTTTTGTTGGGAATAGAAATAGAATTTTTATTAATTACATCAATTTCGCAAAAGATACTAAAGCAGGAAATTCTATTTTAATTGACGACGGGAAATTTAATTTTGAAGTAGTTAATACCGATAAAAAAAGCAAAGTAATAATTCGGGCTTTGAGCCCTGCATGTCTTAAGTCAAGAAAAGGAGTTAATCTTCCAAACACAAAAATAACTACTTCTTCATTAACTTCAAAAGACAAGAAAGATCTAAAATTTGCAATTTCTTTTGAGGTAGATTGGATTGCTTTATCCTTTGTAAGAGAGAAAAATGACTTACTTGAATTAAAAAAATTAATTGAAAAATATTCAGACGAAAAAATCCCAATAATTGCTAAAATTGAAAAACCTGAGGCTTTAGATAATATTGAAGAGATTATCAAACATTCTGATGGAATAATGGTAGCAAGAGGAGATTTGGGAATTGAGATTCCTTCTCAAGAAGTTCCTTTGATTCAAAAAAAATTAGTTTATCTGTCAAAAAAGGCAAGAATCCCTGTAATTATAGCTACTCAAATGATGGAGAGTATGATAGAGAATTTAATTCCAAATAGAGCTGAAGTTAATGATGTTGCTAATTCAGTTATGGATGGAGCAGATGCAGTAATGCTTTCAGCAGAAACTTCAGTCGGCAAGAATCCCGTTGAAGTTATTTCTCAGATTTCAAAGATAATTAACTCTGTAGAATATTCGGATCAAATTGTTGTCCCAGAAGACCCTCCTACTATGAAAACTAGTAGATATATAACTAAATTTATTTGCTTTCATGCAGCAAAAACTGCTAATGAAATTAATGCTGCTGCTATTACCACTATGACCAATAGTGGCTATACTGGGTTTCAAATTTCATCATGGAGGCCGCATTGTAATATATTGGTGTTTACTTCTAATAAAAGAATTTTATGTCGCCAAAGTTTACTATGGGGAGTCAATGCTTTTTATTATAATAAAGCAGTTTCTACAGATGAAACAATAGTACACATTAATGAAATTTTAACCTCTAAAGGATTTGTAAAAAAGGGTGATATGGTAATTAATTTAGCTGCTATGCCACTGAGCGAACATGGAGAAAAAAAAGGAGGGATGGTCAATACTTTAAGAATTTCTGAGATTTCATAAAATCATTCTACATATATAGCTATATTTTTTTCTCCATCTTTATTAATTGATGCCCTATACATACCAGGAGTATTAAAATCCATAATTATATTGCCTTTATTATCTATAGCAATTAAACCTCCATCACCTCCAATTGAAGGAAGCTTTTTATGGATCACTTTGAATACAGCATCTTTTAATGACAATTTTTGATATTCCATTAAGGCAGAAACATCGTAAGCTACAACTGATCTTATAAAATATTCTCCAGATCCTGTGCATGAAACAGCACATGTTTTATTATTAGCATACGTACCTGCCCCAATAACTGGAGAGTCTCCAATTCTCCCCCATTTTTTATTTGTCATTCCTCCTGTAGATGTGCCTGCAGCTAAATTCCCATTTATATCTATTGCCACACACCCAACAGTTCCAAATTTTGAAACATTATTTTTTTGCTTTTCAAGTTGATTAAATCTAAAATCAGTGTAGAAGTATTCTTGTTCAACCATTTCTAAATTTTGTGATTTTGCAAATTCTTCTGCACCTTCTCGAGAAAGAAAAACATGTTCTGAATTGACCATTATAGAGTGCGCAAGAGTAATAGGATTTTTTACGTGCATAGTCCCTGTAGAAGCCCCTGCATTAAGATTCTCTCCATTCATTATTGAAGCATCATGTTCAATTGTTCCATTATTGGTAAATACAGCTCCTTTACCAGCATTAAATAGTGGAGAATTTTCCAAAATTTTTATCGTTTCTATAATAGCTTCTGTACTATTTCCAGAGGATTTTAGAATTTCATACCCATGACTTATAGCCTCATCTAATTTATCCCGTATTAATTTTTCTTTTTCAGAAGATAGGCTCCCCTTTAATATTATACCAGCTCCACCATGGATAGCAATTGCAGGCTGTTTATTAATAGTATTATTACAACTAAAACAAAACAATACTAATAAAACATAAGTGAATCTCATTTAAATTAAATATTAGAAATCATTATCTTCGTTCAAGATAAAAATAATTTATTATGAAAATTGATATTTCTCTACAAAAATTAGGCATAGATATTAATAATTTAGGCACATCTACAGGTTCAAACTTCTTTGCTACTGGCGATAAAATAGACAGTATTTCTCCAGTAGATGGAAGCTTAATAGGAACAGTAACTTCTACCACTTCTGAAGATTATGAAAAAGTAATTAAATCTGCTCAGAGTGCATTTACGTTTTTTAGAAAGACGCCAGCACCTAAAAGAGGAGATATGGTTCGACAATTTGGCAATAAATTAAGGGAATTAAAGGAGCCATTAGGAATGTTAGTTTCTTATGAAATGGGAAAAAGCTTTCAGGAAGGACTGGGAGAGGTTCAGGAAATGATAGATATATGTGATTTTGCAGTAGGATTATCAAGACAGCTTCATGGGCTTACTATGCATAGTGAACGACCAGGCCATAGAATGTATGAACAATATCATCCATTAGGAATAGTAGGGATTATATCTGCATTTAATTTTCCTGTAGCGGTTTGGGCATGGAATACTTCTCTTTCCTGGATTTGTGGAGATGTATGTGTTTGGAAACCTAGTGAAAAAACACCATTATGCGGCATCGCATGTCAGAATATTATTGCATCTGTATTAAAAGAAAATAATTTTCCTGAAGGCATTTCTTGTTTGATAAACGGCGATTATAAGGTTGGTGAATTTATGACAAAGGATTCTAGAATTCCATTAATATCAGCTACAGGATCAACAAGGATGGGTAAAATTGTTGCAAGTGAGGTCGGCAAGAGGCTAGGTAAATCATTACTTGAACTTGGAGGAAACAATGCAATTATTGTAACTCCAGATGCCGATATTAAAATGACAATCATTGGTGGGGTTTTTGGCGCAGTTGGTACTGCCGGTCAGAGATGTACATCAACAAGAAGATTAATTATTCATGAAAATATTTTTGATGCTGTAAAAGACGCATTGGTAAGCGCATATGGGCAAATAAAAATTGGAGATCCACTAGACCAATCTAATCACGTAGGCCCATTAATTGATACTGATGCGGTAAGAATGTATAGCGAAGCATTGGAAAAAGTAAAAGATGAAGGTGGAAACATTATTGTTGAAGGAGGAGTCTTATCTGGTAAGGGCTATGAGAGCGGCTGTTATGTAAAACCAGCTATAGTAGAGGCTGACCCGGATTTTAAAATAGTTAAACAAGAGACTTTCGCACCAATTTTGTATTTACTTAAATATTCGGGAGATGTCACCAATGCAATAGAAATTCAAAATAATGTTAAACAAGGCTTATCATCGGCAATAATGACAAATAACTTGAAAGAGGCTGAAAAGTTTTTATCAGCAGCAGGCTCTGATTGTGGTATTGCCAATGTAAATATTGGAACTTCTGGTGCTGAGATTGGCGGGGCATTTGGAGGAGAAAAAGACACAGGTGGTGGTAGAGAATCAGGTTCTGATGCTTGGAAAATATATATGCGTAGACAGACGAATACAATTAACTATACTGATGAACTGCCATTAGCTCAAGGAATTAAATTTGATTTGTAATTATTGAGGGCTTAAAAAGAGGTTGTATTAAAGATTTAAATCGACCTTATATGTCCATAAAACATTTTGATAGTCATAATTAATTGTATTATCATCTGGGTAGGTGATATATATATCAGACTCTGATAAATCCTGAGATCCACCTAATTCATAAAGCATTTCATAATATCCGTCCTGTACAGAAAAAGTGCCAAACATTGGGTCTTGTGGGCAATCTGGATTTGGATTAGTTGAATAATCTGCGTAAAAATAATCTGTAAAAGTTCCATCTTCTCTGAATTCCATATGTAGTTCAGGACAATATATTTCGTTATCATAATACAGTATTTCACCTGATTCATACTCGGCAGAATAATAATTCCAATGGTTTACTATTCTACTTTCATCATCAGTACTTGACCTGCCCTGAAAAACTCCATCCCTACTACTAACCGAATAAGAGCCAGAACTTAAACCGTTATTTAAATTACCTGTAAAACTTCCTGTAACATTTTCTAAAACTATAGATGCTAGAATATCTCCATTTTCATCTACAGATTTTTCAGGAATTTGTTCATCAATGTAAACAGCAACTTTATAATTAAAGATTATTTCTTTTTTACGAGCATCTATAGATTTACGTAAAACTTTAACTGCAGATATTTCATTTGTATCCAGGTTTAATTTTTTTGAGGCTTTGAAAAAAAGAATATTTTCTTTACGTTCTTCAATTAAATTTACACGAAGCTGAATTTCTTTAACCATTATGTAAAAGTATGTAAATTATAGATTATATATCTGTGAGATTTAAACATTTAATATAGCTTTTCTGTATTTTTAATTAATTTTTGCTAATATAACGAAAAGTCAAAATAACCTTAAGCTTCAAAATTTATATAGATTTCTTCAAAGTTAATAATCTTAATTAGCTAACCTTTGTAGTTTTATCAAATATTCATTTAATTTAAACCTAAATTTATAATACTAAAATAAAGTGTTATAAAATTATATTTTTTATTAAATAATGAGTTATATATAATAAAATAAATTTTTTCTTTTCAACTAAATAAACAAACTATGAAAATTATTTTCCGTATAATTATTCTTTCATTGCTAACTCCTTTAATTGCTTTTTCGCAATCTAAGATAATAACTGGAACTATTAATGATGAATTAGGTTTGCCACTTCCGGGAGTTACTATTCAGGTTAAAGACTCAAACAATCTTGGTGCTATCACAAATTTTGATGGTATTTTTACAATCTCTATTCCTTCAGATGCAACACAAACTTTAATGCTTTCATATGTTGGTTACGCTACGGAAGAAATTGATGTTTCTATACAATCAACATTTTCAATAAACCTTCAAATTGATTCTGATCAACTTGATGAAGTTGTTGTTATAGGTTATGGTACAGTTCTTAAGAAAGATATTACTGGTTCTTTATCCTCAGTTATTGTTACAGATGAAGTTGCTACTCAATCTAATTCTGTTGATCAGCTTTTACAAGGACGTGCTGCAGGTGTACAAGTCATTCAAAACAGTGCCGCACCAGGTTCTGGTGTTAGTGTAAAGATTAGAGGAACGAGTAGTTTAAGAGGTAATAATGAACCACTCTATGTTATCGATGGAATTATTATTTCTTCTGCAGGTGAAGATGTTCTTCCAACTGGTGGAGGTAATACTGGACAACAGACTCAAAACGGTTTAAATGGTATTAATCCTCGTGATATAGAAAGTATTCAGGTTCTAAAAGATGCATCCGCAACTGCTATTTACGGTTCAAGAGGAGCTAATGGAGTCGTTTTAATTACTACTAAAAAAGGAATTAGTGGTAAACCAAAAATAACTGCTTTTCTTACCAATTCAGTAAGATCAGAAACTAATAAAATAAATATGTTAGATGCATTTGGATATGCAAACTATGTTAATGAAATAGATGAAATGACTGGTTTTTTACCAAGATATTCTTTTTCTGGTGATAGTATTTTTATTGGACGAGAAGGACAAGGCCCCGTAAGACCTACTGATCAATACAACTGGCAAGATGAAATTTATGGAGATGGTTTTAGTCAGAAATTTGGAGCTTCCGCATCTGGGGGTGGAGAAAATGGAAATTATTATATATCTGCAGGTTTTGATAATCAGCGAGGTGTTGTTAGAACCTCTACATTTAAAAGTAGTGATATTAGAATTAATTTAAACCAAGATCTTAATGACAATCTTAAATTAAAAGCACGAATAAGTGGTTTTATGAATAGCGGAAACTTCGCTGAAGGTGGAGATTTAATTGGAGGTTCTAATACAAGTTTTGTAAGAAATGTTATTGCATACAGACCAGTTATCGACCATGATTTAGAAGATGTTACTTCAGAAGGCGACTATACTACGAACCCATTTGCTTGGCAAAAAGACTTTTCAGATATTTCTAAGGAAATACGTTTTATAGGTTCTCTAGGTCTTACCTATAAGCTTCCAGTTAAGGGCTTATCCTACCAAATTAAATATGGTGGTAATATTAGAACAAAGGACAGAAGGCGTTTTTATGGACTTAGTACTTTTCAAGGTTTAAACTCCAATGGAACATTACAAATAAGTACTATAAATGCTAAAACACATCAGTTTAATAATATAGTAAGATTTAATAGAAAGTTTAATAGAAGACATAGAGTTAACGCTATGATTGGTTTAACTTACGATGTAAGAAATGTAGAAAATAGTATTTATGCAGTTGAAGATTTTCTTACAATGCAATTTACAACAGATCAACCAGCTTTTGGAAACGTAGTAACTAGACCTTTAACATTTATAAAAGCTGATCAACAGATATTTTCCATTTTAGGACGTGTTAATTACACTTTTGATAACAAGTATATTTTAACAGCTACAATTAGACGTGACGGAGTTTCAAAGTTTGCAGAAAACAATAGATACGGTGTATTTCCATCCTTAGCTTTTGCTTGGAATGCTGGAAATGAGCGTTTTATTCAAAATTTAGATATTTTTGAAAGTTTAAAATTTAGAGCTGGATGGGGACAGATAGGTAATCATGGGATAGGTCCTTATGGCAGCTTATCTAATTATGGAGTAAGTAATTTATATGGAAATGCAGATGGAGGAACTAATGTTCCAATAGCACTACAGAGCTTAGCAAATCCCAATTTAACATGGGAAACAACTGAACAAACAAACTTTGGTGTGGACTTTACTACATTAAATGGTGTTATTTCTGGAAATATTGATGTTTACGATAAAATGACGAAGGATTTATTACAAAATTCTGAGATTCCTCCATCATCTGGATTTACACGTATTTTAGTAAATAAAGGATCCATCACTAATAAAGGAGTTGAACTTGCACTGAATTTTACTCCTATTTCTAGAGATGATTTTGAACTTAGTTTTGGTGGAAATATTTCATTTAATAAGACCCAAATTGTTAACCTAGAATCACAGTCTTTACTTGGCTTTTATGAAAATGGAGTTTTAACTGATAGAAGATTCTATTTTGGAAATCAAATTAGTAGAGGAACTTATTTTAGATATCCTGCGAACGTTTTTGTTGAAGGGGAAGAAGCAAGTCTTTTTTATGGTTTTGAGACAGATGGAATGTATCAAACAGATGACACTGATTTTGTAGATGGTGCAGTACCTGGGGATGTAAGAAGAGTAGATCAATTAACTGAAGATACAGATGGGGATGGTATATTAGATTCTGGAGATGGAGTAATTGATGAAAGAGATAGAACCTTTATTGGAAATCCAAACCCTGATTTTGTATACGGGTTCGACTTTAATTTAAAGTATAAAAGATGGAATTTAAATGCTTTGTTTAATGGGGTATATGGCAATGATATTGCTAATGGAATGTTGTTACAACTAGACAATGCAGAAGCTAGGGTATTTGCTAATATAAAGCCTGAGGCTTATTATAATGCTTGGAGACCAGATAGTCCATCTAATACTCATCCTAGAATTGGTTATACAACACAAGGGCAAATAGCTATTACAGATCGAATAATTGAAGATGGAAGTTATTTAAGGTTAAATAATTTGACTATTGGATATGATATTGCCGTAAGTAAAAACAATTTTATTAATAACTTAAATGTTTATATAGCTGGTCAAAATTTATTTACGTGGACTAATTACAGTGGATATGACCCAGAAGTATCATCATTTTTACACTCAGGATTGATCAATGGAGTTGATTGGAATGGCGGGATTAATGCAAAAAATATTTTGATGGGTGTCAATATTACATTTTAATCAGAAATTTAAAAAACAAGTATAAGTATTAAAAATTATAAATTATGAAAAATTTTAAAATTATATTATTAATGTTTATTGGTTTGACTTTCTACACTTGTGATTTAGACGAAGACCCAATATTTCTAGATGCAGAAGCTACATATGCAGATCTTCAAGTTGCCAGAGGAGCGTTAGATGGAATCTACCAATCTATGGCCGTTTACGGAGCTCAAGAACAACGTATTTTTGCAGTAAATGGTTTTTCAGGACTCTTTGTAACAAAAAAGAATGGAAACTTTGTCAATAACGTAAATAATATTAATCTTTTCTCCTTAAAACCTACCTATGATAGAGATGCACAGAATATGTGGGCTGGTCTTTATGTTGTGATAGGTAGATGTAATGGAGCAATTGCTAATATTAATACCGTTGATTCACCAACTGAAGCAGCAGAACTTGGTTTTAATGATATTGCAGGGCAAGCCTATTTTGTAAGAGCTTGGTCATATTTAACTTTGGTTCGTTTGTGGGAAGATATTCCTCTTTGGTTAGAGCTTCCTGATAATGAAAATTTGAACAAGCCAAAAACTCTAGCAAAAGATGTGTATGCTCAAATTATAGCAGATGCGCAAACTGCAGCTAGTCTAATTAATGGAAATACTGGTGCGGGTTATCCAAGACAATATGCTGCAAATATGTTGTTAGCAAAAGTTTACATGACATTAGCTACTAATCCAAGTTTAAGAGCAGATGGTATTTCTGAAGCACAGTATTGGCAAATGGCTTATGATGAAGCTATTTTAGCATATGGTCAATATAGTTTAGTTGCTGATTATAGTTCTTTGTTTACTGATGAATTCGAGAACTCTACTGAATCAATTTTTGAATTACAATTAAGTCAAGATGCAGCGAACTCTCAAATGGGTAGAAATTATACTCCTTTTAAGTATAAACTTGGTCAGCATTTCGGTTGGTTGCAGGTACATGCAGATGTTTTGTTAGATCATATGGCTACATATCCAGATGACCCAAGAATTGAAGGGACTTACCTTTACAGTTATTATAGAGCGGATAACGGAGTTCTTATTAATTTATATCCAGCTATTGCAAATAGAAATCAGTTCACTAAAGCACACCCTTTCTTATTTAAGTTTGTAGAAAAAGATACTCAACATAGTAATCAATATGGAGATCAAAATTTAATTATTTACAGATATGCAGATCTTCTTATTATGTTAGCAGAAATTTCTAATGAGTTGCAAAATGGTCAGCAACTAGATTTTGTTTCCGAAGTTTTAGATAGAGTAGGTATGTCAAATAGTGCCTATTTAGGAGGTCAAAGTTCGTTTAGAGATGCAATTATGATGGAATATAGATATGAACTTATTGGGGAAGGAGAAGATGCTCATAACAATAGAAGAAGAGGTTTTGATTATTTTTTAACAAACACTATAAATAAACATAATAATAATCCGATTTTTTCACCCAGTGTAGATTTATTGTTAAGTACGGACCCGGCACAGGTTATGAAGTTGCCAATTCCATTAACAGAAATTAATACTAACGAATTAATAGACGATTAAGGATAGTTGAGAATTGAGTGAAGAAATAAAACTTTGTTAGTGTAATATTAGTATTTAATCAAGTATTATGAATATAGGAGTAGGTCAAGGTAGATCAAGAAAAAAATACAAATCGTCAATGATTGTATTGTTAATTAGCATAATAGGAATAGTTGTGGCATTAATTTTGAATATCTAAATAAACATATATTAACAATCTTTATTTTACATAAATTTTCATATGAAATTAATAAAATTAAGTGCTTTAATTTTATTGCTAATATCAGCAACTGCTTCAAAACCTTTCAAGACCTCAGCAAAACTAAATGTTTTGTTTATTATAGCGGATGATTTAAACTGCGCCTTAGGTGCCTATGGAGATTCCCTTCGCCAAGAATTGAAACCACATCAAAACAAGTTGTAAACTAGCTTTTTAGATGTATATTTTTTATAGTAGTAATTACTAAGTGATTTAAATTATCCTCAATAATTATATGAAATTCCTCAAATATTTTAAATTTCTAATCTATTTAAATCTATGTTTGTTTTATATTTAGGTTCATGAAGAATTACTTAATTTTAACTTATATATTTCTCCCTTTAATATTGCACTCACAACAGAGTACACTTTTAGATAATTTTACAATTGGAGCTACCTTAAATCACAATGAGCTTAATACTCAAAAATCTAATTTATTTTTGAAAGACTTTACTTATTTAACTCCTGCTAATGCAGCAAAACAGAAAGCAGTTCATCCAAAACCAAATACATGGAACTGGACCAAGATTAATGAAATGCTTGATTTTGCTAACCTTCATAATTTAGATTTACGTATACATGGACCAATAGGGCCACAATCTTCTAAATGGATTAAGGATGATTTAAGAACTAGTGATGAGCTTATGTTAAATTTAGTTGAGTTTATGACAGAGTCCTGTATTAAATTTTCAAAAGAACCTTCTGTAAAATGGATGGATGTTGTTAATGAAACAATTTTAACTAATGGTGAATGGCATGGACCAAAACCTGGTAATAATAAATGGGAAAACCCTTGGTTAAAAATAGGTTTAGATGAAAATGAATTCCCTATTTATATTTTAAAATCATTTGAAATTGCTACAGAACTTGCGCCTAATATAAGTTTGGTTTTTAACCAAAATGCCGGATTTCAACCTCGATTATGGGATAAATTAAAATACAGTATAAAATATATTAGATCTAAAGGTTATAGAGTAGATGGTATTGGTTGGCAAGGACATTTACTCCTTAGTAAATCAACATATGGTTTTGTGAATGATATTGAAAAAGAAATTCAAGACCTTTCAAATTTAATTGATTGGGCGCATCAAAACGCTTTAGATTTTCATGTAACTGAACTAGACTACTTGGTTAAAGATAAATCTAATTTAAAGATTGATCTATTGGAACAGAAAATGATTTACTCAAGAATAATAAATTTACTTAAAAAGAAATCTAAAAATGGTATTGTTACTTTAAATTTTTGGGATATGGGTGAGAGATATAAAAAAGGTAAAGGGTATTTTCAGTCCATTTATTCTAAAGATTTAAAACCTAACCCTAGTTATAATTTAATAAAAAATATTTTAAAATAAACAGAATGAGATTAAAATTATTAGTTTGTGTTTTTACTTTTCTTGGTGTCTTTACTATTTCATCTCAAGAAGATTCTTCTTATAAATTGTATTTGGACAGTTCTAAGTCTAATGTTGATCGTTTAAATGATTTAATGTCTAGAATGACTTTAGAAGATAAAGTTTATCAAATGAATCAATTTGTAGGTCTAGATCATATGAGAAAAGCAGAAAGAGACTTGTCTCCTGAAGATTTATTAAACAATGATGCTCAAGGTTTTTATAAAGGAGTATTCAGTACAGATGTTATGAAAATGACTCAAGAAGGTAAAATTGGTTCTTTTTTACATGTTTTAACTGCTGAAGAAGGGAATTTATTACAAGAGCTTGCTAATAAATCTAGATTGAAAATACCAATACTAATAGGAATTGATGCAATACATGGGAATGCATTGTATAATGGTGCAACAGTATATCCATCTCCAATAACATTAGCGTCTACATGGAGTGATAAATTTCTTTTTGATGTAGGTAGACAAACTGCACTTGAGATGAGAGCTACTGGTTCTCATTGGGCATTTACTCCAAATATAGATGTCTTAAGAGATCCTAGATGGGGTAGGGTTGGTGAAACTTTTGGAGAAGATCCATTTATGGTTGGAAATTTAGGAGCCTCGATGATTAATGGTTTTCAGCTAAATGATTTTACTGGTACAAATAAAGTTATAGCATGTGCAAAACATATGATAGCTGGAAGTGAGCCAATCAATGGTTTAAATGCTTCACCGATGGACATATCTTTAAGAACATTAAAAGAAGTATATCTACCACCATATAAAAAAGCAATTGATGCAGGAGTTTATTCTATAATGGCTGCACACAATGAATTGAATGGTATTCCTTGCCATATGAATAGCTGGTTAATGACTGATCTGTTTCGTGGAGAATGGGGCTTTAAGGGTTTTTATGTGAGTGACTGGATGGATATTGAAAGAATAGAAACTTTACATCACGTTGCACATGATTTAAAAGAAGCATCTTATTTGGCAGTTAATGCTGGGATGGATATGCACATGCATGGAGTCGATTTCCCTGAAGCAGTTATAGCATTAGTTAAAGAAGGAAAACTCCCAATTTCTAGGGTTGATGAGGCATGTTCAAAAATCTTAATGGCTAAATTTAAATTAGGAATATTTGAAAATAGATTTGTTGATATTGAAAAGATTCAAGATAAAATTTTCACTTCAGAGCATAGATTTACAGCCTTAGAAACTGCCAGAAAAGGAATCGTATTACTAAAAAATTCTAATTTATTACCGTTAAATAAAACCAAAGAATCTAAAAAGATCTTAGTTACTGGACCAAATGCAAATAATCAATCCATATTGGGTGACTGGCATGCAGCTCAACCAGAAGAAAACGTAACAACAATTTACGAAGGAATAAAAGAATTAGGAGAATCCAAAGGGTATGATGTCTTATTTCATGACTCAGAAGAAAACATTAGAAAAATATCTAATAAAGACATTCAAAAAACCATAGAAGCATCCAAAGGTGCAGATTATGTTATTGTTGTTGTTGGGGATAATTCTATGAGATATAAATGGAAAGATAAAACAGCTGGTGAAAATATGGCTAGAGCTGAGTTAAATCTAGCTGGTAAACAATTAGATCTTGTACGTTCTTTAAAAGAAACTAATGATAATGTAATTGTAGTATATGTTAATGGAAAGCCAATTAGCGAACCTTGGATACAAGTAAATATACCCTCAATTATTGAAGCTTGGGAACCTGGAAACCTAGGTGGAAAAGCAGTTGCAGAAGTTATTTTTGGAGATATTAATCCTAGTGGTAAATTACCATTAACTATTGCTAGGAGTGTGGGGCAATTACAAATGATATATAATCATAAGCCTTCTCAATATTTTCATAAATATGCATTTGAAAAAAACAAGCCATTATATCCTTTCGGATATGGATTAAGCTATACTAAATTTAGCTACTCAAAACCTAAACTTCTAAATTCAACTTTTGATAATAATTCAATTATCAAAGTTCAGGTAGAAGTTAGTAATGTTGGAGATATGGATGGGGATGAAGTTGTTCAACTATATATTAGAGACAAAGTAAGCTCTGTAACAAGGCCAGTGAAAGAATTAAAAGGATACAAAAGGATTAATCTAAAAATAGGAGAAACAAAAAAAGTGATTTTTGAAATTACTCCTGAGTCTTTAGCTTTTTATGATATTGATATGAATTATGTTGTCGAAGCTGGTTCTTTTAATATCATGACAGGTTCATCATCACAGAACAAATCTTTAAAAACTGTTGAATTAACTATTTTAAATAAAATTAATTTTAATAATTAAAAGTATTATGAAGCAATCAAAACTGCTAATTATAATTATTACAATGTTTTACTTTTCAGCATTTACTAATAATGAAAGAGTTAAAGAAAACATCATTTTTATAATTGTTGATGATCTTAGAGATCTTGTTATGGCGGAGAATCAACTTCAAATTTTAACACCTAACATAGACAAATTAAAAAAACGGGGTGTTAATTTTATAAACTCATTTACTAATAATCCAGTCTGCGGAGCTTCCAGGGCTAGTTTGCTTACAGGATTGAGACCTACTAAATCTAGATTTAGAACTTTTAAAACTAAGATAAATGAAGATGCTCCAAATTCTTTAACTATTGCATCCTATCTAAAAAATAACGGTTATAAAACAATTAGTAATGGAAAAATATCTCACTACCCTAAAGATGCAGCGTACGGATGGGATGATATTTTTAGGAGTTCAAGAAATAATCCTAAAGATTATAAAGACCCAGATAATATTAAAAATTTAAAAAACAATTTTGGCCCAGCTTCTGAATTTGTATATACAGATGATAATGATTATTCAGATGGGAAAGTTACCCAAAAGACTATTGAAGATATAAAAACAATAAATCAAACTGATAAACCTTTTTTTATTGCGGTAGGGTTTCAAAAGCCTCATTTACCATTTGTCGCTCCAAAAAAATATTGGGATTTATACGATAGAAATGAAATATCATTACCATTAAACAATTTCTTTCCTCCATCAGCTCCAAAAAAAGCTGATTATTTTTACGAATTAAGGAAGTTTACTGATATTCCTGAAAAAGGTCCAATTTCTGATAATAAAGCTAAAGAGTTAATACATGCATATTATGCTTGTGTTAGTTACATAGATGCACAAATAGGACTTATTTTAGATGAATTAAAGTATCAAGACCTAACTAACAATACCACAGTTGTATTAACTAGTGATCATGGTTTTAGTCTTTCTGAGCATGGAAGATGGACAAAGCATAATTTATTTCAATATGAACTTAAAATCCCTATGATTATTAGTTCGCCTAAATACAAAAAAAACAAAACTAGTAAATCCTTTGTTGAATTAGTGGATTTATATCCGACGTTTTGTGACTTAGCTGGATTAGATACTCCTAATTTCGTGCAAGGTAAGTCCTTAATTACTAATCTTAAAAACCCTAATAAAATTACAAGTGATATTGCTTTTTCAATTTGGGGTAATGGTGAAACTTTAATCTCAAATAAATATTATTATACAGAGTGGAAAAGAAATGGCTCGTTAACTAACAGAATGTTATATGACATTGAAAATGATCAACTTCAAATGAATAACATAGCTGAGATTGAATCAAATAGAGTTATAGTTGATAGTCTTAGCCGCATATTAAATAAGCATATAAAGTCTGTCAAGTAAAATAAAACATATTTATAAAATTTATTTTTTATTATCTATTCACCTATAAAAAAAATGAAATTATGTTTGCTGAAAATCACATCAATAACTAAATCAATAACTAAATAAAACAATTACTATGAAAAACACAATTAAAATATTCGCACTAGTACTTTTATTCTCTTTTAACTCTAATGCACAGACTGGGTATCAAATAAAAAAAGCTATTTCATTTTCTGAACATGCTGTAGCTCAGTTAGATTTATCTGAAGAAGATCAAAAATTCCTTTACGATACATACATTGCTAAATTTATGAATGTTAGAGAAAATATTTTCGGAAAAGATCTATCTAATGAAGAGAAAAAAGCGATTTACAATTCTTCTAGTAAAAAACTTAGACAGTCTATGAGAGTTAGATTTGATCAAGCTACTACTGCAGCTATAATAAAATCTGTATTAGAATTTCAGAAAAAAAATCAATAATTATTAGATATACTCTTTACATACTTCTATTATCTTTAAACCCATTAATTTCTCAAACTTCATCTGAAGAGATTGTGAACTTAATGGGTAGAGGTGTAAATTTGGGTAATGTATTGTCATCTCCTGTTGAAGGTAACTGGGCGTATCCTGTTTATGAAGATTATTTTGTTCAATTATCAGAGGCTGGTTTTACTAATGTTAGAATACCAGTTGATTTTTATAGTGGCGGCTTTCTTAATCCTGACTATAGTTTAAATGGATCTGAAAGATCTTATACTAATCTTGATGATTGTGCTAATAATAGTTGTTTTTCATCAGAAGCCAATTCGGCATCTAATTATGGTGGATCTGTAGATGACTATTCTGTTAACCAGAATTACTTAGATAGAGTTCAGCAAGTTGTTGACTGGGCTATTACTAATAACATAATAGTTGTATTAGATTTTCATGGAAATAATCTTAAGCAAGAATTTGTTTATACTTTTCAAAATGAGCAGATAAATGGGGTTAATCATTACACAAACGCAACTTCAGCTAAAAGATTAGCAGATATTAATAGATTCAAAGCTATTTGGAGAGATATAGCTAATAGGTTTAAGGATTACTCAACTACTAATTTAGTTTTTGATTTAATCAATGAACCCTATTTTTCAATTTCTGCCAATGAAATGAATAACCTAAACTTATCCTTAATTGAATTAGTTAGAGCTACAGGGTCTAACAATATAACAAGAGGAATAATTATAAATGGAGGAGGAGCATCAAGTTGGGAAGTCCCATTTGAAATTAGTTCAGAAGTTCTCAATTCAGATGAATATTTGATTGCAACTTTTCATTATTACCAGCCATTTAATTTTACTGCTTCATCTAGAGAAGAATATGATAATTTTGTTTTCTCTGAAGCTCAAAAAGATTTAATTACAGATAGATTTAATCAGCTTAAAGTTTGGTCTGAAAATAATGATATTCCAATGTATCTAGGCGAGTTTGGTGCTGACAATGAAAATGGAGTTAATTATTTTGAAGGATTAGTTGGTGAATTTGGAGGCCCATTTAACTCAGATCGTGTTGAATACCACAGATTTATAGCTGAGGCAGCTATTATAAATGAATTCGCATTTTCAGCCTGGTGTGCAAGTAATAAATCTACTAAAACTATTAATCTTAGAAACGATAACCCTAACAACAGCAGTATAGACCCTTATACTGGGGAAACTATTACTGAGAATTGGATAGAGGATGTTAAAGAGGCTTTATTAGGCTGTCCTGAAGATGAGCTTATTCAAAATCCAGATTTTGATTGTATCAGTATTAATAACAACTGGACTTTATTGAATTATGGCGGTGCATATGCAGAATATTCAGATGCTTCGGAAGAATCTTTCGAGCAATCATCTTCTTTTGTTAATGTTCAGAATTTAGCAACAAATAATTCTAATTTTAATAAAGTAATTTTAAATAATGTAAATTATAATGAGAACTTAAATGGTAAAACAATTAATATTAAGCTTTATGCAAAAACTTCATCTCAATCCCCAGCTTCATCTTTTAAATTGAGAATAAAAAAGGGTAGTACCGGTAATAATTACTCTGTGTCTCCAGAAATAACTTTATCGAACGAATATGAATTAAAAGAAGTTGAATTTAATATTAATGAGTTTTATGATAATTTTAAATTTCAGTTAATGTGTGGGAATGAGTTAGGATATTATTATTTTGATAGTTTTGATGTAACTATCTCTGATATTAATATGTCTGTCGAAGAAATTCTTAGTGATGTAATTAAAGTTTACCCTAATCCAACAAGCGGATTAATTAACTTAAATTTTAATAATATAAATAATATCAATTTTGATTTATTTTCAATCAACGGAAAATTAATAATGAGTTATACAGATTTTAGACACAGTCAAATAGACTTTAGTTTTCTAGAGAAAGGTGTGTATTTTATAAAATTTTATGTTGATAATAAAATTATAGTTAAAAAAATTATTAAGAAGTAACTTTGACTTAATTCTTAGAATTCATTTCCGTATATACACGCTTGATTCTAGTATCAGTCATTTTCCTCATTTCCTCTAAGCTCATATCATCTTTATACTTCGATTGAAGTTTCTTTATTTTTTCTTTTAAATCTTTGGTAATATTACTGTAACCATCTTTTTCATAAAGATTATTTAGCTCATCTTTATCATTATCTAAATCAAAAAGCTCCCATTCATTCATATTATAATAATAATGGATTAGTTTATACCTACTTGTTCTAACCCCATAGTGAGGTTGTACTTTATGCCAAAATGGATATTCATAATAGTGATAATAAACAGCATCTCTTTTAGAATGTTTTTCATCAAAAAGCTGTTTTTTAAAGCTTTCTCCTTGCATATCTTTCGGAGGTTTTATTCCAGCTAAATCTACGATAGTAGGAGCAAAGTCAACATTAACGATAAGTTCATCATTAATACTTTTTGGTTTAATTTTTTTAGGATACTTAATCATAAATGGCATTCTGAATGAAGGTTCATACATCCATCTTTTGTCAAACCAGCCATGCTCACCAAGATAGAAACCTTGGTCAGAAGTATAAATTACTATAGTATTTTCATCTAAGTTATTTTCTTTTAAATAATCTAGCATTTTTCCAACAGATTCATCAACTCCAGCGACACATCTAAGGTAATCTTTAATATATCTTTGGTATTTCCATTTTTTTAAATCCATTCCTTGTAATGTGTCATTAGGTGTCCAAAACTCACCGTTATTCCCTAATCTGTTCCACTTTCCTGTCTCTTTTTTAGATAAACCTGTTGGCGGAATTAGTTTTAAGTCTTTTCTGTTCATATGATTTTCTATCTCAAGCATATTTTCAGATGCAGCTAAACGGCCTTCATAGTCATCATTAAAAGTATCTGGATATGGTAAGTCTTGATTACTAAATAGTGAATCAAATTTACTATTTGGAGTCCATGGTCTGTGAGGCGCTTTAAATTGATACATTAGCATGAAAGGTTTGCTTTTATCTCTTTTTTTATCAAGCCAGTTTAAATCATCATACGCTACCTGCTCCGTTGAATGCCTTTTGTTTTCTCTTATAGTATCCTTCCCGTTCTCTAAAAATAGTGTATTGTAATACGTCCCCTGGCCTCCGTGATTTATCATAACCTTAGAGTAATCAAAACCAGTTGGAGTAGTTCCAAGATGCCATTTTCCAATTACTGCAGTTTGATATCCGTTATTTTGTAAAACTTTAGGAAATGTTTGTTGACTTCCATCAAAATCACCACCACCTTCATTTTTATAAAACCCATTTATATGAGCATATTTTCCTGTTAGAATTGCTGCTCTACTCGGTCCGCAAATACTATTAGTATTAAATGTCCTGTTCATTAACATTCCTCCTTTAGCTATTCTGTCAATATTTGGAGTTGGTGCAGATTCAGCTAACCAGTCATTGTAAGCACTAATCGCACTAACCGCATGATCATCAGCCATTATGAAGACGATGTTAGGAGGTGTGTCTTCCTTATTATCAGATTTTGCATTAAATATAAATAGTATAGATATTGACATCATCGTCAATATGTTTCTGGAGTTTAGTATTTTATTTTTCAAAAGCTTATATATGTTTTTGTATTTTTTAAAATTAATATTTTTATATATAATTTTTTTTTGTTTAAATGACAATATTGAAGCTATTAGCTTCATTAAACACTAAATAATAGTTAATTTTCAAATATTACTTCAAATGTTAT
>Ga0114996_10001794_pt1 | contig 28413 bp, 27 predicted proteins | sample ArcticOcean_MG_C_4_FD_87039 | JGI IMG/M metagenome (GOLD analysis project Ga0114996, IMG submission 87039) | Marine microbial communities from western Arctic Ocean - ArcticOcean_MG_CB4_134 | ecosystem: Environmental > Aquatic > Marine > Oceanic | place: Arctic Ocean: Canada Basin | collected... | reverse complement strand
TTTGCGTAAATGCCTACTCTAAGTACACAATATCTTAATAGGTATCCACCTAGGATAATACAGCCGCATGCAGTAATTAATACATATGAAGCAAAATCGCTTGATCCTATAAGGTTTAATGATGCTAGTGATACTATTATTAAGGGAACTATAAGTCCGATTAATATAACTCCTATCCACCAGGGTCTTTTTGAGTTACCTTGGGTCAGACGTCTAATTGACTCTTGTGCGGCAATATCATCTGAAGATTTGCTCTTAATATAGGCGAAGAGAGCAAGTCCATTAATAATAATTAAAACTAGAAGTAATGGCCATAGCACTGATCCAGTGGACTCTAATCCATCAATGCCTTCCACAATAATAATAATGATTGGTAAAGCTGCAGCTCCACATAGGAATGAATATCCAATACATACAACAGGTAGTAGGAAAGTATTCCAAAATGGTATGCTTTTCCACCAGGACAGTACTAGCCCACTATATGCCATAAAAGCTAGGGCAAATAACATAATCGCCCCTCTTAAGAAAGAGCCTGCTAAGGTTCCTTCTCCCCATGGTAGGTCATGCCATATTTCTGGAAGGATAAACATGAATCTAAGCCCCATAAGTATGGTGACAATTGTTGCCCCTCTACTTATCCAACTGTGACGAATATTCAAAAAAACATAAAAAGCCCGCCAGCGCGCGCGGCCTGCGCCAAGATGAGTAAATAGAACAAATAAAGAAAGTGTTGCCAATCCTAAGCCAATCCATGCTCCGAGAATAGCTGTTGAATTTCCTATTACGTCAAATATACGTAAAACAATCTCAACAAATATAAGGCCTCCACTAGCTCCAGAAAGGAACAGATAGAATGCTATCCGCCAATCCCAAGCAGTTTGCTCCCTAAAATTATCTATGGAAAATTCTTGATTCACCCATCAACCTCTGCCGTTTCACGATAAGCATCCAAGTAAAATATACTGGGATCTGCACCAAGTTCTGGTCTTAGTTGGGTGCTTTCATTTGTTTTTTTAAGCTTTGAAACGTGACTTTCTGGATCATCAAAATCTCCGAAATTTAGTGTTTTAGTTGGGCAAGCTTCAACACATGCTGGATTTAATCCCTTATCAATTCTATCTACATTGAAATTGCATTTTTGAATAGTTCCTATCTCGTGTTGTTTATACCCGACTTCTTCAAACGGAGTTAACTCTTTACCAAAGTATCCTTTTTTATCCTTATACATATATCGTGCATCATACGGGCAAGCTATAACACATGCCTGACATCCAATGCACTTATTGCTGTTCATCATTACAATATTATCTTCTTTACGGACGTAAGTTGCATTTGTTGGACAAGCTTCAACGCAAGGTGGATTTAGGCAGTGATTACATCTTATAGGGAGAAACAAACGACGAACGTCTGGGTAAGTTCCCTCTTCTCGTTCTAGTACTTTTGTCCAGAAAATATTTGGAGGAGTAGAATTCTCAGATTTGCAAGCTACGATACATGCCCAGCATCCAATGCATCTTTTTAAGTCTATTACCATTCCCCAACGAGTCATATTTATTACCTCTCATCATCTTACGAAAGTCTTTTCGCTTTATGATTTCTCTTGTACCATTTCACTCCAGTGTTGTCAATAATCTGCTTGTATATATAATAACCAGATGTTTTCAAAATTAGCTATATATAAATGACAATCTCGTTAAAAAACTCGTTGATTCAATGAAGTCTATTTGTTATATTTGTTCAAGAGAGGGGCTGTAGCTCATCTGGGAGAGCGCTTCAATGGCATTGAAGAGGTACGGGGTTCGAGTCCCCGCAGCTCCACCAAGTTTACTAATATTTATAATGTTCGATATAAAAATTAATTTGACTCTCAGAATATCATTCTTTCTGCATCAGAACTATTTCAAGGCATAACGGCTTTTGCGACCAATCTAATACAGGGACGAGAGCCAAAGAACAAAGACCATAAAGTTATGATTCTCCAAGTTGTATCGAATGTTGGATAAGGGCATTCTTTACGAAGAAGGAGGATCTGTTGTAGGTCATATGTTTATACACGCGGAACAAAGTACTAGAATTTGGGCAGATCACAATGAATGTAATCCACAACCGAATGTTTAAATATCGTCAAATGGAGACAAGAAGATAGAATATTCTGGTTGTGATAAAGGCAAAAAAGTTTTTCATATTGGCATGAAAAATGGGAATCATGATATTGCTGGACTGAATAAAGAATACTTGGATATTTCTTGGGGTTTATTTGCTAATCTTAGCTCACAATAAGCTTATAAATCATAATAGAATCCTCATTAGTAATTGTGAGGCGCTTTTACATTCAAAAATGTACGGTTGATGCAAGAATAATAGTGGAATATGGGATCTAGAGTAAGACAAATGAAGCTTTGGTTATTTGGAGGCATAACTGGAACTCTAACCAGTATAGTTTTCTTCTTATCCACCCAAATATTGTCTCTTGATGGTGAATTGGAGTTGTTTGAATTCGTGATTGCCTTGATTACTCCAGGTATAGTGGCTTTTATTATAGCTAAAGTGACTAAATCAAGAACAGTAATTTTATTTATTGTTGCGTACTGTACGCTGATTATTCCTGTGCTAGGAGCACTTTTCGGTGCCCCAAATTTAGATATCCAAGTTATAGCATCCCTTGCCTTATTAGGATTAGCTGGAGGGATAGTTTGGAGTACTCCATTTGTTCTATGGATGTATATCAGACATAAGGAAGCTTCAGGTTTGTTAAAATAACTAAAGTTTCATCTCTATATATCTATCTAAATCGTTTGGTATGGTGGCTAGAATGGGATATATTAAGGTCAGGTCAATTTTGGCCTGACCTTAATATATAGTTTAACTATCTTTGGTGAATTGAAGGGGGTTATTCCTTGATCATCTTTAAACCAAGAGTAATCGTCCAGATTGTAGTAATAAGATAGACAACTCCATTGATTTGACTCGCTAACTGCAATTGAGAACTATCAGTTCCTGCGATGACTTGGACAACTACACTAACTACCCCAGCAGCGGCTATGATTAAAGCAAAAATCTTGTTTTCGCCTTCTGCTGTCGAGATTGCCAACGCTAAAGCGATTATGCCTAATGCGAAGACAGTACCCATTATTAGCCCAATGCCAATGCTAGCTGCATAAATAGCTCCTGCGGCTGCTCCAGCATTTCCGGCAATTACCAGACCTAATCCATTGTTCAATACTATTCCACTAACTGAAATTACTACTAATGGGACAGCGATTCTTGCTAGAGTCTCTCCATTGCCTTTTATACTTGATTGCTTTGCTATTATTCCAATGAGTAACATCAATATACCGAGTGTGATTAACATGCCACAAGCTTTAGCTAGACCAGCATTGGCTAACACTGCGCCTATTGATGCCTGGGGATTACTTGGGTCTGCGGCATCTATAATCACTGAGCCTGGATAGAGTAAGAAAAAAATAGTGGCGATCACAGGTCCTAATATGAGACAGTATCCGCCTAATTTAGTTAATGATATGGTTCCCATAAATATACCTCCATATTAAATTGGTTTATCTTAATATAACAGTTATTATTAACGGCACAATCTATTTTTAGACCATATTGTTACGAAATGAGATTTCTTATAAAATAATTAAACAGTATGTTTTTTGATTTTCTATGGTGTAATTTTAGTTAATGTTGCCCTAATGCAAGAATCCAAGCCACCTGAGATTGGATCAGTTCTTTTCAAGTCAATAGGTAGAAGAGAGTTAAAATGGACTCCGGTGTCTTGAGCAATTGGTCTACCCTTAGACTTTGCCCCGAATATTCCAGCTATCCCTAAGACTTCAGGATGTATTCCCTGAGTTAATTTTATTTTTCCAACGACAAATCCAGCTTCAGATTCCACTTTTACAATGTCTCCATTATTGATTTTGAGTTTCTCTGCGGCCTGGCTATTTATAAGAATATAGTATGCTTGAGAATGGTGTTTACCTAATTCATTAAGCCAAGGATTTTGAATGGTATAACTAAGGCTGTGGATAGGAACTCTAAAATTGACTACATAGAAATCATCTCTAACTTCTTCGGAGAAAGATTCACATGGTTTCCAATATAAGCTCGCTTGATAGTCAGTTGTATTCCAATCTATTCCAAGTTCCTCAGCTACTATTTTAACTTCTTGTCCTGCTTTCAATACATTTTCATAATAGAGAGGGAATCTTATTGGCAGAAATGATGACGGATATCTTTCTTCGATACTGCTATCTACCTTGTGAAATCCATTTTCCTTAAACCATTCCAGACCTTTATCTTTACCAAACATAGATTTTGCGCGTCTGTCATAAATTTGTTCTAATGAGTATTTTTGTTTTGGATCAAGTTGATATGGTTTCTTTATTTTATAATTGACATTCATAATCCTATATAATTCTTCAGCAAAGCCCGTACGTTCAGCAAGATCAAGCATCACCTCGACAGAAGATCGAGCTTTTCCAGGTGGAGATACGATAGGTTGCCTAAGATGCCAATAATATTTTTTGGGGTCAAGATTGAAATGTATATCGACACTATTTAAGAATAGATGCAATGTCTCTAAATAATGTAGGTCGGGAAGCAAAATATCCGCAAAGGCTGCTTGTTCATCTTCATGAGTAGCAAAATATACTATGAATGGAATTTTCTTAAACACTTCGGCAGTTCTTGCTGGGCTAGCAGTAGTCATAAGCTGATTATGTCTAAGTATCATAAGCATTTCTATTTTGTAGGGGACCTTGAATTGGATGGGATTTTCAATTGCGTGTTGAACTACAGCACTCCTGTTCGTGGAAATTGGAAGTAATTCTGCTAGATGTGTGGTCTTCGGGGCACTAACTTCAAAATCATAAAAATCAGCTCCATGTCTTTGAGTTGTATGAGGTATAACCAGTCCATCATCAGAAATACGTGGGATCCAACTTTTCTCTGGTCCAATTAGATTAGATCCCCTATGACCACCTATAGAATAATAACTCCCTACGATCAGGTTTAAAGCTTGTATCGCAAGAGCGATAAACACACCATGAGCATGAGCACCAACTCCTCGCCGGATATTGACTGCTACTGGCCTGTAAGGAATTTTGTATCCATCTATTATCCGAGTAGATCCTATTTGAGCAGCCTCCCCAAATTCCTTGGCAATACGTCGAGTTATTTCAGCAGATATAGTGGTAATCTTTGCTACTCTTTCTGGAGAGTAAGCTTTTACTGCTTCACGGAAAAAATAGAATGCAGGTCTGCATTCTATTCCATCTATATTGTATATTCCGGTGATGGCAAAATCTTTGACATTTCCATCAAATGGTTTTGCGATGTTATCTTGACAGTCCCAAACCAAAGGTTTTCCATCTCTCCTAACATAGTAACCATCTGGTCCAACAAGATATGGTGCGTTACTTTTTTCTTTAATAAACTGTTCATCATATAGTTGTAGCTCGTTAACTAACACATTGATTAAGCTTATGAACCAAGCGCCATCTGTACCAGGTCTAATTGGAATCCATTCATCTGACTTGCCAGCAGCATTAGTTAGTATAGGGTCAACTACAATTACTTTCATACCCCGCATTCTTGCATCAGCCATCTTTTCAGCCATTAGGGTCGCTGCAGTTCCTGCCATGAATCCTGTTTGGTTTCCAGGGAGTATCACATAGTTGCAATTGTCTATATCAAAGTGTGATCGGTATGTTCCATTTGTAAGATACATTGCTGAATGAAGATAATTCCCGCAAAAATAACCAAGCCAGGCGTTATTTTGGGTTCCAAAAGCTGAAGCCCAAACACCTGCAAGATCTCCTCCATGTGGGTCAACTGATGAAAGGGATAATTGTAGTTTCCTAGGGTCTTCTCTTTTGATTTTCGTAAGTTTTTTAGAGATATTTTCTAGGGCTTCATCCCAGCTTATTTCTTGCCATTTAGGATCTATTCCAATACCCTTCTCAGGATTAGTTCTTTTTAAAGGCCTATCTAGTCTACTTGGATCATATAATCCAATGGTTCCTGCTAAACCCTTAGCACATGCCTTTCCATTTTTATCACTATCATCAAAATCACCCTCTATTTTAATAACTACATCATTTACTCTATGGACTTTAATCGGACATTGGGATATACACCCATCACAGACACTATGTATCCAAATATCGTTCTTTGATTTTTTGGTGTTAATAATTGTCATAAGCCTGTTAAATTATTGATATTCAAAGATTTCCGAGCTAAAATCGCTCGTTTTATTTGGATAAAGGCGAAGAATATCCCGCCTAATAAAACTATACTACCATAGCTAATAGATCTATCAATTAAGGCAATAGAGACCGAATCATGCCTGCTTAAGCTTAGCATAAGAATCCCAATAATACCTGGTTCAACAATTCCAAGCCCACCTGGAGTTATTGGGATTGTACTTAGCAGTGAACTTGCCAAGGCCACAAACAATATGAGGGAAAATCTTACATCTAAGTTAAGTGCTTCAATAACAAAAAATAGTCGTGCTACCTCTAATCCCCATCCAATTAATCCAAGTATAATAACCAATGGTAAGCTGTTAAAACTACTTAATGTTCCTGTATGGAACATCCTATAAATTTCCTGGAGTTTTTGGGGGAGCCATTTAGATAATTGCAGCCCAAATTGGTTCATTAAAAGTAGTAAGGCAATTATAGATATTACCATTACAGTGGATGCTATTAATAAACTGGGAGATGGTATCAGGTCATGATCTACTGATAAATATACAGCAGCTGATATCATTAAGAAAAATACTGTTACCATGTCTAATATTCTTTCTGCTAGAACAGTTCCTACTACTTTAGGGAAATTACTCTTGGATTCCCTTGAAAATTCATATGCTCTGTATGCATCTCCTAAACGGAACCATGTAACAGTATTTATAAACCAACCCAAGAGAATAAATTGTGCACATTTTAGTGTTGAAGGTAATTTAACATTTAATCCCTTATCTAAAGATGCGTTATGAGCCAGTATCCTCCATCGTAATCCTCTAAATATAAAGCTCAAATAATAAAAACTGAAGCCTAAAATATAAAGCCAAAAGTTGACATTTTTTATGTTTATCCATGTAGAATCCCAATCTAAGTCAAAACGGAAAGTAAGGAATATTATGACTGAAACAGCTATGCTAAAAGATATCAAGGTGGGTAAAGAAAAGATTTTTCTGAGGACAGATATACTTGAGTCTTTGTTTCCATATTGATGCTCTTTAAAGTTCTTTTGCTTATTCATTTTAGATCAAAGTGGACGCTTAGATGGTATTCCAGGCCTCCTGGGATATTTTGATGGTGTATTAAATTCTTTTCTAATTACAACTAAAGATCTTGGCCATAGTAAATCCCCTAAGGAAATTTTTATTTGAGATACTAGTTTACCTCCAAGTATATTAAAGGCATGGCTTGCTTGATCTGCTTCCGTTTTTACATGAGCTTGTTTTTGAGCTACCGATAGCCCTCCTATCCGGCAAAATGGTAACGTTAACTCTGCTAGAGTATTAAGCTTAGCAACTGCTCTTGTTAATACGCAGTCAAAGGTTGCTCTAAAATCTTTAATATGTGCAAGCTGTTCAGCTCTACCTAAATGTATTTCTACATCATCTAGGTCTAATTTGCTTATTAAATTTGTAAGGAAAGCAGTTTTCTTACCAATTGATTCCATAAGATGAAGTTGAATATTTGGAAATGCTATCTTCAGAGGTATACCTGGAAATCCTCCTCCTGTGCCAATATCCAATACTTTGCCATTCTCAAGTATTTGCTTTGGTAATGCTCTACATACTGAAATTGAATCTAGAAAATGTAGTGATTGAACCGATTCCCATTCAACAATAGTAGTTAAATTAATATGCTTGGATTGTTCCGTTAATTCTTTGTAATATAAGGTAAATTTTTCTAATTGCTCTGGATTTAATTTAACCCCTAACAGGGTGCTTCCTTTCTTGAGTTTCGCACAAGTTACTTCTATTGTGGACATATCAGTACTCACCTTTAGTGGATTATATCATCTATTAAAGAATTATTGACACTAGTGACAGGCGAATGATATATTCCAGATGGCCGCATCATTCTGATTTATTAGTTTCCAAGGAGTTCAATTATGGCTGTCGATATTGTTGTATGTGTAAAGCAAGTATTAGACCCGGAAATGCCTCCCTCTGCATTTCGTATAGATGCTGACAATAAGCGTTTTATTCCCCCTCAAGGTATTCCACCAGTGGTTAATGGATTTGACGAGAATGCCATTGAAGCGGCTTTAAGAATTAAAGAGAGCGTAGGTGGGAAAATCACTGTTGTTTCAGTGGGAAACAATTTTCAAATCGATGTCATGAAAAAGCCATTGTCTATGGGTGCGGATGAACTTATTCTAATTCAAGGTGATGAGTTTGAATTATTGGATTCTATTGGTACTGCCCATGTTTTAGCAGCGGCTCTTAAGAAAGTTGAGTCGTATCAAATAGTGTTATGTGGCAGGCAGGCATCGGATTGGGATAATGCTCAAGTCCCATTAGTATTAGCAGAATTATTAGACCTACCTTCAGTTACAATTGCTCAAAAAATTGATGTTGGAGATAATGGGTTAGTTACAATACAACGAGCTATTCAAGATGGGTATGAGGTAATTCAAGGAGAATTACCTATTCTAGTGACTGTCAGTAATGAATTAGGTGAGCCTAGATATCCTACATTGAGAGGTATAATGGCAGCGGCAAGGAAAACCCCATTGATCTTTGGTGTTGATGACTTAGATGTGCAAATATCTGACCTCGAAAAAAAGTTGCATATAGAGGAATTATTTGTGCCAGAGAAGGTATCACAGTGTGAAATCATTTCTGGTGATAATGATTCAGATGCTGGCAGAAAATTAGCATTAAAATTAAGAGAAGAAAAAATTATTTAGAATTCATTAAATAATGGAAGGTATGGAAGGTTTGGATTATGAGTGGAATTCTTATATTAGGCGAAATTGCAGAAAATGTAGTTTTACCATCAACTTTTGAGGTAATTGCAGCTGCACGAGAGCTTAGTGGTGATCTTAATGAGGAAGTTGTTGTTTGTCTGGTTGGCAAGAATGTTAAAGGTCTTGCAGATGGTTTAATTAAAGGTGGAGCTGACAAAGTCTACGTAGGGGAAAATGAACACCTTGAAACATTTCAACAGGAAGTATACTTAGCAGCATTTGAGAGGATTTGCAAAGAAATTCAGCCAAGTATAATACTTGCTTCAAAAACTGATAAAATCAGCCAGATTGCGCCAAGACTTGCTTTTAGATTGGGGGTTGGTTTAGCCCAAGATTGTTTGGCGTTGTCAGTTGATTCTGATAGTAAGAATCTGAAAGCCACAAGGCCAGTTTTTGGGGGTAATGCAAATGCTGTTATTATATTTAATGGTTCAACTCCCTGTTTTGCCACGGTAAGAACTAAAGTCTTCGAACCACTTAATCAAGATACATCCAGATCAGGAGCAATCATAGAGGTAGATTTATCTATAGATAAATCTATTATTAAGACTAAATTAGTAGAAACTGTTAAAGAAAAAGTCGAGGGTATACGTCTGGAAGCAGCCCCTATAGTGATTGCGGGAGGACGTGGCTTAGGCGGACCAGATCCATTTAAACAATTAGAGGAGCTAGCCAAGCTCTTGGGTGGAGCAATGGGTGCTTCTAGGGCAGCTTGTGATGCTGGATGGCTTGATCATAGTTACCAGGTTGGGCTAACTGGTAAAACGGTCACTCCAAATTTATATCTCGCAGTGGCTATTTCAGGAGCAAGCCAACACATGGCCGGTTGTTCTGCATCAAAAAATATTGTAGCTATTAATAAAGACGCTGATGCTAATATATTTAAGGATGCTAGATATGGTGTGACAGGTGATTGGAAAACAGTATTACCTGCTTTTATTGAAACGGTTAAAGAGTTAATTAATGATTAGAAATTACAATTAAATGAATAGAGATTTTGGGATAGATATAAGTGAGTTAATAAAAAGTATAGAGGATGCAGATGTAGTCTCTATACTTTTCCCGTCGTTTAGGAAAAGTCTTGTGATTGATACAAGATTTAGCTTTGAAGATAGACCACTTATAAAGGTGATGCCAATGGTCTCTTCAATTGAGGAACGATTGAAGAGTGTAGCCAGATTAAGACCACATTTTCCTAGACCTTCTTATTTAGCAGTGATCCCATGGTTTGGTTATGTTGATAGTTTAACTAACCTGGGGGTTTGGCATGTTATTATGGAGCGTTTGGTTGATTCAGCTCAAAAAGATTCAGTAAAAGAATTTTATGAGGTTATGAAACAACTAAAAAGTATGGAAAATGAGGAGATGGCAGAAGTAATAAAAGGCAACCGGTACGAGACTATTTGGTCTAGCTCGTCAGATTAATAAAAGGTATTAACTTTTGAGCAGTTTATCTATTTTTTCTATTACATCGTAGAAGGTATTGAATGCCCAAAAGCTAATACCCCTATCTTCTAATTCAACTTTTAATTTCCCTCTCGCAAATATGTGGTTAGCTGCTTTAGCAGGTTCAATGTCTGACATGCTATCGCCAATATATATAATGGGGAGATTTTTTTCTCTAAGATGCTTTAAATAAACTTCCTTGAAACCTTCTTTAATAGGTTTTCCAGATGGATCTATATATGAGATTTCGATTCCTCCATTTTTATATTTTCCAGTTGCTGTATAACATTCAATGTTTGAAAGGTTCAACATTTTTAGAGTTGGCTCTATGTAAAGGTCAAGCCCACTACTAACAATAACCAGTGAAAGATTTTGAGAGCGGCAGTAACGTTCAAACTCGATGAAACCAGGGCGAATAACAACAGATTTTACTATAAACTGTTCAAGTTGATCTTGATTAATATGGACAAGGCTATATTGAGTTCTACTGGTGTCCTCAACTGATATCTTACCATTTAAATAGTCTCTTTCTGATTTGCGCCAAAGTTTTGATCCAAATGCATTAATGATTGAAGTTCCTAGGTCTCCAATTGTTATTGTTTCATCAAAGTCACATTGTATGGTAAACATGGAGTTCTCCTAAATTGGTTTCATATCCAATTATCTAATGTTTAATATACAGCAGAAAGCTATACTAGTAGTGTACGGTTTATAACCATGGTTGCAAAGTTTATTTATATATCATATCTGGAATAATAAGTTGTGTTTTTTCATACTATAAAGATAATGGTTCTATTTGGATTAATTTTAGCACCTTTGTTTACATCAAGCAGGGATGTGTTAGTACTTAATCAGCTAGAATTTGCTGCTTCTTCCCATATGTTTGGTTTAGTAGAGTGGGAAATTGTAAATTTATCTAATAAATGGATACATAAAACAACCAATTTATTTTCATGGGACCGCCCTACGTATCAAGAGAGAGCAGCAAAATTCGATCAGTATTTTCAATTAAGTCATGAGATAGAGAGTATCCGTAGAAAAATTATTTTAATTGATAATTCTAATACTACTGAAGACTTAAATAATACACTCTATTTTGAGCATGAATTGGCGACTTTAATTGATCAACAAAGCGCTATGAGATTAGCAGCAGAGGAGTATTTAGAAGAGGAACTTACTTCTACCTTAAGACATGAGAAAATTATCTCTAAATTTGGCTTTGTCTTCCCGCCTGCCAATTTCAGATTTCAAACCCCACCTAAATTACTGGTTACTTCACCTAGAAACAAAATAGCTAGACTTCAAGATATTCTATTAAAACAAAATATGAGTATTGATGAAATGGAAATCATTGAAATTCATGCACTATCTGAACAGAATTTAGCTGCTGTTATTATAGATATTGGAGGTATTGCAACCTATCCTGCTATTATTCCGGCAAAAGGTTCTAAAAGGCATATTATAGAGATTGCTGCCCATGAGTGGTTGCATCATTATCTTTTTTTTAAAGATCTAGGAAAACATTTTGGAGACAGTAATGAAATGACTTCACTTAATGAGACCATTGCTAATATTGTTGGACAGGAATTATCTAGGATTATATGTACTAACCTTGTTAAATTAAATCAAGAGTGTGAATTCCTTAACGAATCTCGATCTATTACTATTAATAATATGGATATCTTCAATTTCAGTAAAGAAATGAAGGAAACTAGGCTAAGAGTGGAAGAATTATTGATTGAACAAAGGATCGTCGAAGCAGAAAACTATATGGAGCAAAGACGTAAATTATTTCAACAACATGGGATTTTTATAAGAAAATTAAACCAAGCCTATTTTGCATTTCATGGAACTTATGCCGATACACCAGCTTCAATAAGTCCTATTGGTCAGCAGGTAAAAGAATTGAGAAGTCTTACTGATGATTTGAGTGACTTCTTAAAGATAGTTAGTGATATATCTTCGTACGAAGATTTCATTGATATTTTGGATGATTTGCGGTTAAAAAATTCATACGAGAAAAGGTAACTTAACTGAGTTTTCAGTTCTGTATTATATTTACCTTCAGACGAAGTATTTATTTGTTATTTCAACAATTTGCAAATAACTAATGAAAGAACAATTATAAGATAACTAGAGATTTTATTTAGATATTGTTTGATCGTTGATGGCCTATTATTCATATGCTAATATGGCTAAAAGAAGGAGTACATATGCCACTTCATCAGGTTGATGTTTATGTGCTGGATGATTTTATTAAGTTGATTTCATTGGAGCAGCTTCATAAAGTAGCAGAGGTCTCCTTATCGTTTGAATCACCTGAATCTCCTTTGGCTATGGATTTATCTATAGTTGATGATAAAATTGTTAGAGAGTTAAATAAACAATATAGAGGGCTAGATGAAAGGACCGATGTTTTGGCATTCGCATCTTTTAACCAAGGACATTTTTATGGGGACAGCAATTTATTAAGGGAAAAAGATGCGAATATACAATTTATTACACCACCTGGGCATAAAACAAATATTGGTGAAATAATAATTTCTTTTGATCAAGCTAAGCGTCAATGTGCCACTTTTGATTATAAGATAGAAGAAGAGATTGATTTCTTAATTGTTCATGGGATACTACATCTCTTTGGGTATGACCATATTGAACCTGATGAAGAGGTAGAAATGAAGAAGAGAACAAACCAAATTTTCTTAGAATTAAAGGCAGTATAATTATGTCAACGCAAGTTTTTTATAGAAAATGGAGACCTCAGAGACTAGATGAAGTCATAGGCCAAGAGTCAGTGATTAGGACTTTGAAACAAGCTATTTTGACTAATCGTGTTGCTCATGCTTATCTTTTAACTGGACCAAGAGGTACTGGTAAAACCAGTACAGCACGTATATTATCCAAGGCAATTAATTGCCTTGGATCTGAGAATGGTGAACCTTGTAATAGTTGCCACATATGTCAGTCAGTAAATAATGGAAGATCAATTGATTTGATAGAGATTGATGCTGCTAGCCATAGAGGCATTGATGATATAAGAAGTATCAGGGAAAAAATTCATTTTTTGCCAAACGAAGTACAAAAGAAAGTTTACATAGTGGATGAAGCCCACATGTTGACTACAGAAGCTTTTAACGCGCTTTTGAAAACTCTAGAAGAACCTCCTGCCCACGTAATATTTATACTAGCAACGACTGAAGCCCACAAATTGCCAGTTACAATTACATCAAGATGTCAACGGTTCGATTTTAGAAGAATAAACCAGGAAGATATAGCAGGTAGGCTTAAGAAAATTTGCGAAGATGAAGGACTTGAAGTAACTTTTGACACTCTTCTTGCGATAGCTCGGCTATCTTCAGGAAGTCTTAGAGATGCTGAAAACTTGTTAGAACAATTGGTAATCTCGTATTCCCCACCTATTTCCATAGAACAGTTTAATAGTCTTTTCGGATTAGGAAATGAAGAAAAGGCCATTGATCTTGTGGAGCACATTTTAAATGGCAATATTAGGGAAGGGTTAATAACAATTAATAGTATTATTTCTGAAGGAGATGATATTGCTCAATTGCATAAGAGTATCCTTGATTTATTAAGGGATATTATGCTTCAAAAATCTGGAGTAGATACATCAATAGCTTATCCAAAAGATATTTCGAGGCGCCTTATGGATATTGGTAATTCCTTTGAGCTTGAGCGGGTAATATTGGCGATTAAGATTTTTGCAGCATTGGGCCTGAAAATAGATTCTTCATCACCTATTGGATTAGAACTTGCACTAATCGAAACTGCAGATAATATTGGCAACGTGACTATTGTAGAAGATAGTTTTTTAAGAGAAGCCATACATATAGATTCTAATGATAATGATAATAAAGTATTAGAAACACCTAGTAAACAAAATTATAAAGAAAAAACTAATATAGATGGTCAATCTATGGTTATATCACCAAATTATCCTCCAGTTGTATTGGCTGAAATCGTCAATGAACCATCCAATGAGAATAATGTTCTAGCAAATATAGATCTACCTCAGTCAGATATTTCAGATATTAGTAAGTCGCAAGATCAGAGCACATTTACAGCTCAATGGGAATTGCTAGTTAAAACATTAAGCCGTCAAAAGGGCAAGAGATTTTTCATCGGAGCCTTATTAAGGAGTTGTGCAAGTTATTCTATAGAATCTGGAAAATTGGTATTGAAATACAGACATAAATCACATATGGAGCGTATGAAGGAGGAGTGGGAAGATCCTTCAACTAGAAAAACAATCAAGGAAGTAATACAGCAAATAATGGGACATCCATATGATCTTTTTGTTGATGCTGATGATAAGGAAAATAGCAATACTCATAGGCGTTTAACTGATAGTCATTTAGTAAAAGCTGCGATGAGAATGGGCGCAACAATCATAGAGAAAAAGGAAGAACAGCATGAATAGAAATCTACTAAAACAGGCGCAACAGATGCAAACTAGAATGGCAAAAATGCAAGAAGAGCTGGAATCTGAGGTAGTAGAAGCAACCTCTGGGGGAGGTATGGTAAAAGTGGTTATTAGTGGCAAAATGAAAATCATGTCTATTATAGTTTCTCCAGATGTAGTCGATTCTGATGATATTGAAATGCTGCAAGATTTAATAGTTGCTGCACTTAATGAAGGGTTAATTAAGGCTCAAGAGTTGGCTTCAGATCGTATGAGAGCCATTACTGGAGGTCTAAATATACCTGGACTTACTTAGTATAAATTTTAATCCGCGCATAAATTTTATTGTTTGGCTAATATAAATCGCATGTTTGGTTTATCTATATACTAAAAATATAGTTGCATTATTGCTAAAGTTCAAGATATTATCTTTTTGTGTTTTCAAGCGCAATAGCTGTTTAATTAAGTAGACTTAATATATTTTATTCAAAAGGATTTTGAGATATTGATATGGATTTCTCTGATTTTTTACCTGCGGATACCCCTATAGCTCAACTTATTGAGGAGTTTCATAAACTTCCAGGTATTGGGCCAAAGAGTGCACAAAGACTAGCCTACTACTTGATTCGTATGCCACCTGAAGACGCAAAAGGTCTTGCTGATGCAATAATAGCGGCCAAAGATAAGATTATCTTCTGCTCAATTTGTCAAAATATAACAGAAGGGGATCCTTGCTCAATTTGTGTAAATCGAACAAGAGATCAGAAGATTATATGTGTTGTAGAAGAACCTTTGGATGTTTTAGCAATAGAAAAAGTCCATGTGTTTAAGGGACTCTATCATGTTCTACATGGAGTTATATCTCCAATGAATGGTATAGGGCCAGAGAATATAAAAATTAAAGAACTCCTTACACGATTGAAACTTGATACGGTGGAAGAGATTATACTTGCAACTAACCCCAATTTAGAAGGAGAGGCTACTTCAATGTATATTCACCGGTTACTATCAAATATTGGAATAAGAATTACGAAACTTGCTAGAGGCCTTCCTATAGGTAGTGACTTGGAGTACGCTGATGATATGACTTTGTCGAAGGCATTAGAAGGTCGGCAGGATTTCTAATTATGTCTATGATAAACTCACGTTTTTATAGAACAGAGGCTATCGTACTAAAATATGTGCCAATTGGTGATGCTGATAGAGTTTTGACTTGTTTTACACCAGAGATAGGAAAATTCCAAGCTGTCGCTCGAGGGGCACGTAAAACAAAGAGTAAATTAGGTGGGCATGTAGAAATACTGAATTGTGTTCGCCTTTCGATTGCCAAAGGGAAGAATTTGGATGTAGTTACACAGGCTGATAGCATCTATGGGTTCAGAAGAATTAAGGAAGATTTATCAAGGCTATCGTGTGCGTTATATATGGCAGATTTAGTCAATAATTTTTCAGTGGCTCAATTGCCGAATGTGGCTATATATAAACTCCTTAGGGACTCTTTAATACATTTGAATAGCCAATCTGGATATTCACTATTATTACGATACTTTGAAACCAAGCTTCTATTCCACTCTGGTTCTCAGCCAGAATTATTCAATTGTATAAATTGTCAAACGAAATTAACTCCGAACAACCACCTATTTGCAGTACATCTAGGCGGTATTCTTTGCCCTGATTGTCGTGTATCATCGTCAAGTAATAATATTTTTGTAAGTTTAGGTAGTTTAAATATTCTTAGACATTTACAGAGAGATAATTACTCTGAAATAGAAAACTTTCAGGTTTCTAAGGAGCACTCTACAGAAACAGAGAATATTTTAAGGAAATATATTAATTACCTATTGGAACGAGAAATTAAATCAGTAGCCTTTATGAAATTGGTTACTGTAGAGAGTTAATAAAAGAAGGGTAAAATGCCAGAAATTGGGGAAGCACTAATATTAGCCGGTTTAGGTATGGGCTTAGTATTTTTTTCACTAGCCATTTTTACACTACTAGTTTTGGCTTTAACACGATTCATTAATCCAGATAAACTTGAAGTTGATGAGCAAATATTCAGTGAGCAGTCGAGATTAACGAAACCTGGAGCAGAAGTTGAATTAGCTGCAATTATGGGGGTAGCATTAGCATTAGGTATACGGTCAACAAATATTCGAATTTCTAATTCAATTAAGTTAAAGGGTAATGCTTGGAAATTACAGGGAAGAGAGGATGTGATGAAGGCCAGAATGATTGGGAGATAAGAATTTGGAATCAGTTTTTTCTATTAAAATTAATAAGACTATTTACAAAGTGAATGTAGGTGATGTTTCTCAATCACCGGTCATTGTTAATATTGGTGAGCAAAGGTTTGAAATAGAATTTGAGGAACATGGAGTTGAGAAGATCAAGAATATATCCTCCAGCATAGAAAAGGTAAATATGAAATCTGTCTCAAAAAATGCTGGTATTTCGATAAGTGAAGAGAAAGTAATTACTGCTCCAATGCCTGGCAAAGTGTTGAAAATTAATGTTAAGCCTGGTGATTCTGTAGCAAATCAGCAGGTGGTTTGTGTAATTGAAGCCATGAAAATGGAACAATTGATAAAAACCGGACACGATGGTGTTGTTGAATCTGTCCAGGTTGAGATAGGTCAAAACGTTAGCAATGGTACTGTTATACTTAAATTAAAAGGCTAAGTTGGGAGGGAAATATCTTAATAGAAGACCTTTTTAGCGGATTCACTGCGTTGGAGTGGGGAAACGTGGTGATGATGCTAATTGCAATTACACTATATTATTTGGCGATATCAAAGCGTTATGAACCTCTTCTTTTATTGCCTATAGGAACTGGAGTACTTCTCGCTAATTTACCACTTTCAGGCTTATTAGAAGACGATGGACTATTGGGCATTCTAAAAAAAGCAGGATTGGATAATGAATTATTCCCATTACTCATGTTTTTAGGTCTTGGGGCATTGACTGATTTTACACCTCTTTTTCAGAGACCAATAACTATGTTATTGGGAGCAGCTGCACAATTCGGTATTTTCGGCGCTCTTTTAATCGCCCTCTTTTTGGGATTTAGTCTTGATGAAGCTGGAGCCATAGGAATTATTGGATCAGCTGATGGACCAACTACAATATACGTCGCTAGCCAATTAGTTGATGACAAATTACTAGGACCCATTGCAGTAGCAGCATTTTCTTATATGGCTATGGTGCCTATTATACAACCTCCGATTATGCGTCTTCTTACAACCAAAAAAGAACGTGTTACAGAAATGCCATATTTGGACAAACCTATTTCACAAAAGGTAAAAATATTTTTCCCAATTATAGTACTTATATTGGCAAGTTTAATAGCACCTAAATCAGCTCCTTTGATTGGTATGCTAATGTTCGGAAATTTGTTAAGAGAAAGTGGTGTAGTAGATAGACTGGCAAGTGCTGCTCAAAATGAACTTATAAATGTGGTCACCATTTTCCTGGGTATTACAGTGGGTTCTACTATGACAGCAGAAAGCTTTCTTGATCTTCAAACAATCAAAATATTTGTTTTAGGGCTAGGTGCTTTTACTATAGCAACTGCCACAGGTGTCTTGTTTGGTAGAGTAATGTACTATGTATCTGGCAAGACAATTAATCCTTTAATAGGGGCGGCAGGAGTTTCGGCTGTTCCTATGGCTGCTAGGGTAGTGCATAAAGTAGGACAAGAAGAAAACCCTAATAATTATCTCCTTATGCATGCCATGGCCCCAAATGTAGCAGGAGTAATAGGATCAGCCATTGCTGCGGGCGTCATACTTGACAAATTGATGTAAAATTTTATTCTTAGGGCACAAACATAAATAGCTGTTATGAATTTCACTGACTTACGAGCATTCATATCCTTTCTTGAGGAGCGTAACCAATTGGTTCGTATAAAGGAACACGTAACTTGGGATTTGGAAATTACAGAAATTGCTGATAGACAAATTAGAGCCGGAGGTCCAGCTTTATTATTCGAGAATGTTGATAGGCACGAGACTCCTGTCCTGATTAATCTTTATGGGACTGCGCAAAGAGTTGCCTGGAGTTTGGGTGTAAATGAAATAGAAGAATTATCTAATAGAGTTAGAAGTCTTTTAGATATGACTAAGGGTCCTCCTCAAGGATTCATTAATAAATTAAATGCTCTTGGTAATTTGGCTAAGATTACGAGATATCAACCAAAATTAATAAAGAAAGCCCCCTGTCAAGAAGTAGTACTTACTGGTGATGAGGTTGACCTTTTTAAATTTCCTATTTTAAGGTGCTGGCCTTTGGATGGAGGAAGAACTATTACCTTTCCTCTGGTAATCACAAAAAATCCTATTACAGGTAGTAGAAATGTAGGTACATATAGAATGCAGGTGTATGATAAACGTACTACAGGGATGCATTGGCAAACACACAAAGTAGGAGCTGAGCATTATCGGCGAGGGGCCGAAAGTGGACTTAAACGCATGGATGTGGCAGTTGCTATCGGTGTAGACCCTACGACAGTTTGGACAGGATCTGCTCCACTTCCTCCTGAAATGGACGAAATGCAAATTGCAGGGTTTATTAGAGAACGTGGGGTTGACCTAGTTAAATGTGTTAGCGTTGATCTTGAAGTTCCAGCTCATTCAGAAATTGTGTTAGAAGGATATGTGGAATTAGGTGAATTGAGAAATGAAGGCCCATTTGGTGATCACACTGGCTATTATTCTTTTGTTGATGAATACCCTGTTTTCCATGTTACTACGATTACCCATAGGCAAGACCCAATTTATTTAACAGTGGTTGTGGGCAAACCGCCAAAAGAAGATTATTTTATGGGAAAAGCAAGTGAACGGATCTTTTTACCAGTTCTTCAAATGGTATTACCTGAATTAATTGATATTAATTTACCGGCTGAAGGAGTTTTTCAAAATCTTATGATAGCTTCTATAAAAAAAGAATATCCTGGGCACGCCCATAAGGTAATGAATGCAATATGGGGATTGGGTGGTATGGCTCTTACAAAAACAGTTGTTATAGTAGATCATTTTGTAAATGTACAAAATTTATCAGACGTTGCATGGCGAGTAGCAACTCACTTGAATCCCAGGAAAGACTTGATATTTTCAACAGGACCTTTAGATGATTTGGATGTAGGATCAGGTGCCTCTAAATTTGGTAGTAAATTAGGAGTAGATGCGACTCAAAAATGGAAAGGCGAAGGCTACCAAAAGCCTTGGCCAAATGAAGTATATATGAATGAAGAGATAAGTAATCTAGTGAATGAGAAATGGCTAAAGTACGGGTTTTAAATCCAAAAGAGTACCACTCTTCAATTTTAGGAAAGGTTCGCAATGTATTAGATGCTCTCAAGATTCATGAGAGTCTTTTTGCTTTACCATTTGCATACATAGCGATGTTGATTTCTGCCAATGGTCTACCTACTTTAATTCAGTTTATTTTTATTACCCTTGCAATGGTAGGGGCAAGAAATTTTGGAATGGCTATGAACCAAGTTATAGATAAAAAAATAGATGCAATGAATCCTTATAATGAAAACCGTCATTTGCCTTCGGGGCGTGTTGGTTCGTTGGAAATGCTATTATTTTCAATTGTAGCACTGGCGCTATTTGTATTTTCTGCGTGGATGCTTGGCCCTTTACCATTTATTTTAGCGTGGCCAGCCGCCGCTTATATGGTTTTATATTCGTATACTAAGAGATTTACTTGGGCTGCAAATTTGATACTTGGGTCTGTCTTAGCAATAGGGCCTGGAGGGGCATGGATTGGGGTGACTGGATCAATTTCATCTGAGATGCTTTTTTTATGTGCCGCAGTGTTTCTCTGGGCTAGTGCTTTTGATATACTGTATCATATTCGTTCCCGCGATTTTTATCTTAAAGATGGACTTCATTCTATCCCCCAAGAGTTCGGAATAAAAACTGCTCTTAATTGGGCAAGAACACATGATGTTTTGGCTGTGGTAGTATTTATATTAGTAGGAATTGTAACTCAAATTGCTTGGCCTTATTACTTAGGAATTACAATTGTTTCAATTATTTTGGTTTATAAGCACACTATCTTAATTCCTTATGATGAAACAAAGATTAACAGGACATTTTTTAGATTTAATGCTATGATTTCGATTGCTATTCTGTCATTTACATTTCTGGCTGTAATATTAAAATAAGTATATTCTAATTTAACAATATGATTATTAAAGAAGATAATAAAGAACCTCCTGTTATTGTTGGGATAACAGGTGCCAGTGGATCAAGGCTTGCGGAGTCACTAATTGATAAACTACTTAATCTTTTAATTCCAGTAATAGCTATCGCCTCTAGTCCCGCTAAGATGGTATGGCAAAGTGAGATGACAGAATCATTTGGAGCTACTATCGAAAGATGGAGTTCCAGCTCATACTTTAAACTACATTCGAATGGGGATTTTCTGGCTCCTATATCTAGTGGTACCTTTCCCACCCGAGGAATGGCTATCGTTCCTTGTAGCATGGCAACAACTGCAGCTATATCAATAGGGTTAGCAGATAATCTTATTAGGAGAAGTGCTGATGTTTGCCTTAAAGAGCGAAGACCTTTAGTTCTAGTTCCTAGAGAGTCACCTTTGACAGCAATCCATCTTGAAAATATGACTAAACTAGCAAACCTAGGAGCTGTTATTTTGCCTCCAGAGCCTGCTTTTTATCTGCATCCAAAATCTGTTGACGAAGTAATAGATTTTATATCAGAAAGAGCCATATATGCACTTGGTATTACAGATGTTCTCCCAGATAATTTACAGTATCACCCATAGTAAATATAGCATTAATTTTAAAAATAGTCTGATAATTACTATCTAAGAGTGGCTAGGTTCTATTAAGATTCTCGGTAGTCCATCTGGATCTTCTTTTCTTGTTAAGATACGGTGGTTTCCCTTTTCTGCCCATACTATTAGGTCATATACACTTAGTAAATCAGGTAGAATGATTTCAAGTACTGAAACTTCAGAACTTTCTATTTTTGTATTCATTTGAGCAATAATCCCAGCACAGCTCATTCCTCGACCATCTATAAAAACCCAACCATTGTCAAAGCTATTGGTTGCACTTGATGGGGAAACATCGAAAACGCTTACCTCTCCACTCATTCTCTTATCCAATTCCCCTTTGAAAATAGCGACAGATTTCCTAGCCACTCCTTCATTCCGGTCTCCACTTGCACATACAGCACCTCTAACTCCAATAATATCTGGATTTATACGAGCAAGTTCATCCACATCTTCCATACGTAGATGACCAGAAATCGCAGTACTCATACCAAGTTCTTTGCCTTGAAATATTATTTCCTTTAATTGATCCTCTGTAAAAAAGTCAAAGAGATTCCGGCCATCCTTAGTTAAAGTATCAATCAAGAAGCCGTCACATTTTCCATCTTTGGCTAGCTGGACCATTCGATTTGCCTCAAGTCCGTCATATAGAGGATTGTCTGCAAATAATGACCCAATCAGCTTGGTTTCAGAACCTTTTAAAGCTTCCTTAGATTGTAATAATATATCTACAGCCATATCATAGTCTGTTTTCATAAAACCAACTTTTACAGATGTAGCATTAAGCGCTGCTGCACTATAAACTGCCATCGCTACTGTACCAGCTTGATTTGGGACTACCCCAAGTGTAACACTGACATGCTTTTCATCTGGTATTTTTGAGCGAATTTCTGCTACCAGCTTTGGATGGCCTGAACCAACTAGAGCTTCTTGAAGGTTTTTAACATCAACAATATCTGCACCGCCTTGGTGAGCTTCAATGGCTTCCTTTAGATTTTGCACACTTACCATTAAGATCATTCAGTTACCTCCCGGTAGCCATTGTTTCTAATCGAATATTTTGTAGATCACTTTTCAATTCAGCTTTCTCTTCTGATGTCATTTCTCTCAATGGAGATCTAACAGGTCCATGTTTTAATCCCATCAGTGTACCCCAATATTTACACATAGAGGCCGGAAGTAGGCCTCCAAATTTTTGTACCTGGTAGCTCCACCATTTATCATTTATAGCTTTGATATTTTTTAGGTGCCTATTGTAAAAATTGCGGTCTATGTCTCCTTTAGTCGCTTTTTCAATAAATTGGACATAATAGTTTGCATCAGGGGTATCAAATCTCCAGTCTGAGGTATTTGCAAACATTACCTGTTGATGGAAACCAAGTTCTTCCTCTTTGAAAAAGATCCATTCGTCTGGAGTACTTATTATGGCTTCTTTACCAATTAGCTGATGGGTTTCTAAAGATAAGGTTTGATTGAAACTAGCCTCTTTGACGCCTACAACATTAGGTATTTGACAAATTCTTTGTAGTCCTTGTGGACTCATTACTAAACCAAATTGGGGAGTGTTATAAAACATAATTGCTAGAGATGTTTTATTAGCCAATAGTTCAACATAATCTGTAACTTGTTCCTCTGTTTTTGCTCCTATCGATGGAGGGGAGGTTATTAGTAAGTCAAATCCGACCATCTCTGCATAGTCTGCTAACAGTAGCATTTCCTTAACCGAATTGTGAGTTACATTAGCAGCTATAAGCCAATTTCCTTTAGATTCATCACTTACCACATCATAAATTCTTAGACGTTCTTCCCTGGTTAAATTCCAGAATTCTCCCATTCCCCACGAGCAACCTCCGCCTCGAGTACCCAATTTCTTAATATGTTTTATATTTTCTCGGAGACCCTCTTCATCTAATTCATCATCTTCAGTAAATGGAGTCATTAGCGTGCTCCATTGGCCTTTTAGGTTTTCCCAGGCCCAATCTTGGGCCTCGCTTTTTTTATACCTGGCCATTACTTGTACTCCTATTATTGTACAGTTCCAGAAAATTTGTAAATATAACTTGAATTAGTGAACTTTCTTTTAACCTTATTTAGACTGATAAGACAGCTTCAATATTGTACCGATTATCCCGATAAGAAGTCGGCATGTCAAGCATTCAAAACAGTCTATTCTTCTTCCACCCAATCCAACATTTGAACATCTACTAAAGCACCCGCATTAATGGTCTCAATTGATTCAGGGCATATTGCTAGACCATTAGCCTTCGCCATAGATGTGAGAATCCCTGAACTTTGGTCTCCAGTTAGCTTAGCATAATACCCATCTTTTTTCTTTGTTACGATAGCTCTAGCATAAACACGACGTCCATCACTATTTTTTATGGGATCCTCTAATATTGCCTTTATAGTGGGTTTTGTAAATTTAGTCTTACCCATCATTTTATAAATTGCTGGTCTAGCAAATTGTTCGAAAGCTACAAGAGCGCTAACTGGATTCCCTGGAAGTCCTATGTGTGGAACTTTTTTCCCTTTATCCCCTCTTAAAATGCCAAAAGCCAATGGTTTTGCCGGACGCATTCTGACTGACCAGAAGTCTATTTGTCCATGATCTGTCAGAACATCTTTTACCATGTCATAATCCCCTTTTGAGACTCCGGCAGAAGTCAATAACAAGTCAGTCTTTAGCCCTTCTTCCAATCCTTTATTCATGGATTCTAAATTGTCTTTTGCTATCCCCAATAGTTTTGGGATACCGCCATATTTCAAGGTAGCGCTCGCAATACTGTAAGTATTACTGTTGTAAATTTTCCCTGGCATCATAAGATCACCAGGTTCAATTAATTCATCTCCAGTTGCTAAAATACCAATTAATGGTTGGCGGATGACTTTTACTTTCTTAAGTCCTAGAGAGGCAATAACGCCAATCTCTCCGGACCTTAATATTTCACCTTTTTTAAGAACAGTTTGTCCAGTAGATATATCTTCTGCAGCAGGTCTAATAGATGCTCCTTTAAAGGGAGTTATTTTAATTCCTATCTCGTCTATACTATTCCCTGCCACCTTTCGTTCTTCTTCGTCTGTGTCTTCAAAAGGAACTATCGTATCTGCTCCTTGAGGAATTGGTGCTCCAGTCATAATTCGAATGGCTGTGCCTGGCATTATTCGCTCTTTTGGGATGTATCCGGCAGCAGCATTACCGATTACTTTTAGGAATATCGGAGCATCCTCTGATGCGTTTTTTATGCTATTAACTTGAAGAGCATACCCATCCATTGCTGAATTAGCCCAAGGAGGTACATCTATATTTGATATAATGTCTTCCGCAAGTACCTGACCTTGTGCGCTAAGTAATGATTTATATTCTGCTTCGAGGACATGAAACTGTTTTAAAATTCTTGATAAAGCTTCTTCAACTCCAAGCATGGAAGCGTGGTAATGTTTATGGGCATGCCCTTTCATAAATAAACCTCTTTAAACCCTTAATTGAGCTCCAAATATCCTTTGTAGTTTTGTGATAATTGCTTCTAAAGATTTATTTACCTGATCAGCAGTTAGTGTTAAAACTGATGATTGAAAATTAATTCTATAAGCAAGTGATTTTTTACCAATTGCTACTCCTTTACCTTCATAAACATCGAAAATAGTTGCATCAGTTACCAGATTTTCACTTAGTATGACTTTCTTTATTTGCTCGGTAACTATGTTCGAATCTATTATAATCGCTAGGTCACGGCTTGAAGCAGGAAACTTTGAAAAATCATGGAACTGCTGTGGTTTATATCGAGAGAATTTCAGAACAGTATCTAAGTAAAATTCTATAAAGGCAACTGGCGATATATCAATTTCAAAACGGTCTAAAATTCTAGGGTGTATCTCTCCAATAGTACCCAATTGAACTCCATCATGGGTTATAATGGCTGACTTTCCTGGATGAAGCAAGGCATCATTTTCAGTAAGTTCAAAAGATGGCTTTAAACCTAAGTTATCAAAAATTACTTGCACTACACCCTTAGCATCATAAAAATCTATTATTGGTTGACTTGATTTCCATGATTGTGGGAATCTTTTTCCAGTAAGTGCACATATGGCAATTTCACGCTCGTCTGGTAATTCGCCTGGGATAGAACTATAAATCCTACCTATTTCAAAAATTTTAACAGTTTCCTCTTTATGCCTGAGGTTATATGCTAGGGTTGATAGGATACTGGCTCTCAGTGAGGGACGAAGGTATTCTAGTTCTTTACTCATGGGGTTAGCCAATCGTAATGGCTCTATTCCAGGTATAATAACCTGAGCTTTTTCGAGATTTTCTCGACTAGTAAGAGAATAGGATATGGTCTCCTGTAGTCCTGATGCTACCAATAAATCTTTAATATTCTCCTTGAATTCTATCAAGTGCCAAGATTCCATTAAAGGTATAGATGTAGACATTGAAACGGTAGGTATTCTGTCATAACCAATTATTCGAGCGACTTCTTCAACTAAGTCGTCTTCGATATGAATGTCAGAGCGCCAATAAGGAACTTTTACAGAAAGGCTATCCCGTGTCTCATTCATAATTGCAAAACCCAGTGATATCAATGTATTCTTCATTTCCTTAATGTCAAAATTAATTCCTAGTATTTGATTAACCCTATATGATGTCAGTGTAATTGCTGGAACCTCTTTTTTTGTAGGATATATATCAATTATTCCTTGGGACACTTTTCCATTTGCAAATTTAGCGATTAATTGAGTAGCCCTTCTGAGTGCCTTTTCTGCTAATTCTGGACGTAACCCTTTCTCAAAGCGTAATGAGGCCTCTGTCCGGAGTTTAAGGACTGTAGAAGACAGGCGTGTATTTGGCCCACTGAAATTGGCAGATTCCAATAGAATTTCTGTAGTAGAGTTTTTAATTTCATTGGTTATTCCACCCATAATACCAGCCAATCCTATAGCTGTAGTCGAATCGGATATTGTTAATATAGGAGGGGATAGTTTTCGTCTGATATTATCTAATGTAGTTAAAACTTCACCATTCTTTGCGGGGCGAACGATTATCCTATGGTCGGTTAATTCTTTATAATCAAATGCATGTAGGGGTTGTCCGTACTCAAGCATTACATAATTTGTTATATCTACTACGTTATTTATAGGACGCTGCCCAGCTTTGGTTAAACGTTCCTGAAGCCATATTGGGGAAGGTCCAATTTTTACCTCGGAGATTAGGCTGGCTGTATATCTAGAACAGAGATTTTGGTCTACTATATCTACGTGGATTTTATCTTCAATTGGTTCATTAGATTCGATATATTCTTGTTCAGGTTCCCGAACATAAGTTCCTTCAATTGCAGCCACTTCGTGTGCAATTCCCAGCATAGAGAAACAGTCTGAACGGTTAGGGGTTGGGTCTAGCTCTAATATTGTATCTCCTAAATAGTCACTTAAAGCCATACCCAATGGAGCATCTTCGTTTAATACCAAAATACCGGCATGATCGGTTCCTAATGATAATTCTAATGCGGAGCATATCATTCCTGTAGAGTCAATTCCCCTAATCGTAGCCTTTTTTAAGGGTTGCTGTTCGCCTGTATGTGAATTAAAAAGAATTGCCCCTTCTTTTGCAAAAGCAATCTTTTGTCCAGTATTTATGTTAGGTGCTCCACAGATTACGGTGTGTACTTCTCCAGGTAGTTCAACTGTAGCTAATGACAGACGGTCTGCGTTTGGGTGTGGAGCGATAGATTTTACAAAACCTACAAAAACGTTGTTCCATCCACCTATTAGTTGTACACCACTTACCTCTACTCCAGCCATTGTTAATTTATGGGCTAATTCTTCAGCAGAGAGTTCTATCTTCACATATTCTTTTAACCAAGATAATGGTACTTTCAAAATATTTTACCTTTTTTAGGTTAGGTTCTTATATATTTTTATTCCTGAATAATATTTAGAAATTTTTCATATCTAGCATGGCTTCTAATGGAGTTGAAATATATAGCCTTCAATAAAGGCTATTATTTCATCGTTAAAATTGTCGCAGAAATCGTAGATCATTAGAATAAAAATGTCGTATGTCATCTATACCGTACTTTAGCATAGCAATTCTTTCAGGACCCATACCAAATGCAAAGCCAGTATATTTTTTTGGATCGTAACCGACTGCCTGTAGAACTTTTGGATGTACCATGCCAGCTCCTAGAATTTCAATCCATCCTGTGTTTTGGCAAATTCGACAGCCTTTACCGTCACAGAGAAAACAGTCTATTGCCATTTCTGCTCCTGGTTCTACAAATGGGAAATAGTCACACCTAAATCTAACACGCCTGTTTGGTCCAAAAATTCTTCTGGCAAATTCATATAAAGCCCCTTTCATGTGACTAAATGTTATTCCTTCGTCTATGGCTAATCCTTCTATTTGGTAAAAGTGCCATTCATGTGTAGCATCAGTGGCTTCATATCTGTAACATTTCCCTGGTATTACTACACGAATTGGTGGTTTAGTTTTTTCCATTATACGACCCTGCATAGGAGAGGTATGAGTCCTTAATAGCATGTTTTGTTCACCTTTATCGTCGGTGTAATCTACCCAAAGAGTATTCCACATATCCCTTGCAGGGTGTCCTTTTGGAATATTGAGCATCTCAAAATTGTAGTGATCCCACTCTACTTCTGGGCCATCAATAACCTGGAACCCCATAGAAACAAAAGCATTGCAAATTTCCCTGACTATTTGAGTTGTTGGGTGGAGTCTTCCGAGCTCTATT
>Ga0114996_10001793_pt1 | contig 28424 bp, 25 predicted proteins | sample ArcticOcean_MG_C_4_FD_87039 | JGI IMG/M metagenome (GOLD analysis project Ga0114996, IMG submission 87039) | Marine microbial communities from western Arctic Ocean - ArcticOcean_MG_CB4_134 | ecosystem: Environmental > Aquatic > Marine > Oceanic | place: Arctic Ocean: Canada Basin | collected... | reverse complement strand
TGGATGTCAGAGATCTGGTGATGACTGGCAGGAACTTCGGCGGCGATGTAGGGGGCCAGCTCCTTCTAGTTTATGAATCTCCAGATGCAGGTCAGCTCGATTCACCTGATAACCTTTGTGTATCTCCCCGAGGTGGTCTTGTTTTGTGCGAAGACGGAGGTGGCCAACAATACCTTCGAGGTGTCGACCGAGAAGGGTACATCTCGGCTTTCGCGACCCATAACCACCAGTCGTATGAATGGGCTGGCAGCTGTTTCAGCCCAGACGGGCAAACGCTTTTCGTCAACATTCAGGGCCCCACACGCGGACCTAACCCTCCACCGCCGGGTCACGAGGGAATGACGATTGCCATTTGGGGTCCTTGGGGCAATGGTGGCCTGTGACCCTGCGGTTCGCTGGACCTGTTGGCTGACCAGCCGCGCGTGCCCCGCTATATGCAAACTCAGGGAGGCTTTGAGGGCTCCACGCTTTGACCAAGTTTGAGGCGGCTATGTTAGAATTCACTATGCTGATTCCGTGATGAGATTGCGAGAGGGCGTCCCATGCCAACAACTTGGCTGAGTCGTCGTCGGACGGGCGAGCCGCTGGAAGGGCGCTTGGCTGTCTGCACGGCGGTGTACCCAGGGGTGGAGGCTTACTTGCCTGAGTGGTATTCATCCCTGGTGAGCCAGACGGACCGCAACTTTGATCTCTGGGTTGGCACGGACGGACTCACGCCAGAAGAGGTGGGTCAAGCCTCCGGTCAGACTTGGGAGGCTAACTGGGTGGCCTCCCCGGCAGGAGCCACTCCTGCTGAGGTGCGGCAGGGAGTGCTGGAGCAGGTAGTTGACCAATACCCTGCAGTCGTCTTGGTAGACTCAGACGATGTCCTGGAGCCGGAGCGCGTGGAAGCGGCTCGCCTGGGCCTTGCCTCAGCCGATGTTTACGGTTCTGCCATGCGAGTCTTCGACCAGCGCAGCAAGGATCTAAAGGTGCTTTTCGATGCACCCGGGGATATCCACGATGGTATGCTGGCCCGGGTGAACGTGTATGGGTTTTCCAATACCGCCTATCGAGCGCACGTCATGAAAGAGTGCATGCCGTTTCCTCGGGATGCCGTTCTCCTGGATTGGTACGTTGCCACCAGAAGTTGGATGCTTGGGGCCACATTTTTCTTCGACTCCATGCCTCGCATGCGGTATCGGCAGCATGACGCAAACACTGCTCGGATTCTTCCGCCCTTTACGAAAGAGCAAATAGCGGTTGGCACCCAGAGGGTCCTTCACCACTATGACCTCGTTCTTTCCCGGTCGGCCGAGTCGCCGGCGCTTCATAGAGGTGAATTGGAGGAAGCACAGAGCCGTGCCCTCCGGTTTGAGGCAGCAACCGCTTCCGTTGATGTGTTGGAGCACTATATTGATGCGCTGGACCGCTTACCACCAGGGCAGCCTTGGTGGTCGTGGGTCGCTCATCCAGACCTGGAGTACATATGGAACAATTGATGCTTGCCGACCAGAGCGTGGGAGCTGGTTTTCCTCCCTACGTTATCGCTGAAATTGGAGCCAACCACAACGGAGATATGGGGTTGGCTCGAGAAACCATTGCAGCAGCGCAGGCCTGCGGTGCAGACGCAGCGAAGTTCCAGTCGTGGAGTCCGGAGGGCCTGGTCTCCCAGGGCGAGTTTGCCCGGAACGCTGCCGCGGCGGGGAGCAAAGTATCCCCCAAGCTTATGGAAATGCGCCAGCACCAATTGTCTACGCAGCAGCATCAAGAGCTCGCCAAGTACTGCCAAGGCGTTGGCATCGCGTTTCTCTCGAGTAGCTTCTCAGCGTCGGAGGTGGATCTGCTGGACTCGCTGGATGTGCCGGCGTTCAAGATTGCCTCTATGGATGTGAACAATCCTCCCCTTCTTGCCTACACGGCTAAGAAGGGAAGGCCCGTGGTGTTGTCTACCGGCATGGCCACTTTGGGGGAGATAGAAACTGCCCTGGGCATTCTAAGGGAAAACGGATCTGGCCCAGTTGCCCTACTGCACTGTGTTGCTATCTACCCGCCAGATGACAACGCCGTGCATCTGGGCAATATGGCCACACTTAGACAAGCCTTTGATGCCCCAGTTGGCTTCAGCGACCACACCCTTGGTCCTACACTCACGCTTGCCGCAATCGCCCTGGGTGCCTGCATTGTTGAAAAGCACTTCACGCTCGATAAGGCGATGGAAGGATGGGACCACGCCATCTCTGCGGACCCAGATGACCTGCGAATCATTGTCGGCGAGGGACGCAGGGTTTTTTCTGCCATTGGAAGCTCCGTCCGCACCGTGAGCGCTGTCGAAATGGAAAAAAGGAAAGTCTTCCGCCGCCGACTGGTCGTGACCAGGGATGTTCGTAGTGGAGAAACCTTGAGTCCTGATGACGTCGATTCCAGGCGGCCTGGGACCGGTATCGGACCGGACGAACTCCGGTATGTCTTGGGGCGGCCTCTAACTCGCGACATCGGGGCTGAGGAAGAACTGGAATGGGCAGACCTAGCCTAGAAAAGGCTGTGACGCAATACCAGAGATGCCACCTGAAGCCGGAAAGGCGCTGATATGACATCCCCGCAGCCTATTGTGGTATTCGGCACTGGCGGGCTAGCGAAGGAAGTAACCTGGCTACTTGAGGATACAGAAGAAACCTCGTTTTCCATTGAGGCCTATGTTGACCTCAATCCAGTTGCGCCCACCTTCCTCGGTCGTCCTGTTGTCAGTGAAGAAACATACCTAAGGGATCTTCGGATCCAATGCCCGGAGGCCATCCTTGCCATCGGAGACCCTACGGCAAAGAGGCATCTTGCTACCAAGCTGACGGGGCACGGCGTGGTTTTTCCCTCGATAACGCATAGAACGGCAAGTGTCAATAAGACGGTAACTGTGGGCAGTGGAACAGTCATATGCCGCGACGTGATCTTCACAAGGGACATTTCCGTAGGGCAACAGGTATATTTCAATTTTCGGTGCTCCTTGGCGCACGATGTGACAATAGGCGACTATGTAGTTGTAAACCCTCATGCCTGCGTTTCAGGGATGGTGGAAATTGGCGATGATTGCGTCATTGGCGCCGGTAGTGTAATTCGCCAGGGAATCAAGATCGGTGAAGGAAGCACGGTGGGACTGGGAGCAGTAGTGTTCTCAGACGTACCGCCCGGCGTGACCGTCGTTGGGAACCCCGCCAGGCCCATGTGGCGCAAGGAATCCTAGCAATAGCCTAGCTAGTGAGAGTGCGCCGAATATCCGAAGTTCGGTGAACTTCGCCCCAAAGCAAGAACGAAATGGACACTTCAAGTCAACAGCAGCGCATTGCCAAGATGACGGCTTCTCCCTCTGAGACCATCATGCAAGCCTTGGGGCGGATGGATCAGGGAGGCATGGGGCTTGCACTTGTTTGCGACGAAAATCATCGTCTAGTGGGTGTCATCAGCGACGGCGATGTCCGGCGGGCTATTCTGAAGGGTATGTCCCTGCAAGAGCCTTGTCTTACGATCGCTTCAGCCGATCCCGTGGTAGCCTTGCCAAGTGTGAAAGCGTCTGAGGCCTTGCGGCTGATGGACAGTGCCAAGAGCTTTCGGGTTAACCACTTGCCGCTTGTGGACCAGGTAGGAAAGCTTTCAGGCCTGGTTGCGCGGCGGGATCTAGCGCCTGAATCAGAGGATCTACCTCTTTCAGTGGTGCTTATGGCCGGAGGCATGGGCACTCGCCTGATGCCCCTGACCAAGGACGTTCCTAAGCCAATGCTTCCTGTGGGCGACCGTCCGCTGATGGAGCACACGTTGAACCAGTTGAGGCAGGCAGGTGTGCGTCATGTGGACATTACTACCAACTACCTTGCTGAAAAGATCCAACAGTACTTTGGCGACGGAAAGGATTTTGGCGTGGAGATCAGCTATGTCGAGGAGGACCGGCCCCTTGGGACGGCTGGGGCCCTAGGTCTTATTCCCCCGCCCTCCGGCCCGCTGCTGGTCATCAATGGAGATATTCTCACCAAGATAGACTTTCGAGCCATGCTGGAGCATCACAAGAAGCATCACGCGGATTTAACTATTGCCAGTCGACGCCATGATTTCCAGGTACCCTACGGTGTGGTCGATTGCGACGGCCCCAATGTTCTCGATCTGCGAGAGAAACCCGTGCTGAACTTTCTGATCAACGCAGGCATCTATTTGATGGAACCCCTCGTGCATCAATACATTCCAGCCGGGCAACGGCTGGACATGACTGAACTTGTGAAGTTGTTGCTGCAGCAGGGCCGTTCAGTGGTGAGCTTCCCGCTCGTTGAGTATTGGCTGGACGTAGGTCAGCACCAGGACTATGAGCAAGCCCAGGCAGACGCTCAGCATGGGGTGTTGGGATGACCTGGAACGGCAAACGTGTGCTCGTCACTGGCGCCGGAGGCTTCATTGGCAGCCACGTTGCGGAGCGGTTCGTGGAGCTTGGCGCTGATGTCCGCGCCATGGTGCATTACAACGCACATGGCAAGTGGGGATGGCTAGACGAGTCGCCTCTACGCGGAGAGATGGAGGTCGTGGCGGGAGATATCCGCGACCGGGATAGCGTCACGCAAGCCCTGAATGGAATCACGATTGCCGTTCACCTTGCGGCCCTCATCGCGATACCCTACTCATACATTGCTCCCGACTCTTACATTCACACCAACGTGGGCGGCACCCTAAACGTATTGCAGGCAGCCCGAAACCTTGGGGTAGAACGGGTTGTCCATACATCAACAAGCGAGGTCTACGGAACAGCCAGGTATGTTCCAATGGACGAAAGCCATCCCCTGCGCGCGCAGTCTCCTTACGCAGCCAGCAAGATCGCTGCCGACAAGTTGGCAGAATCTTTCCACCTGTCTTTCGATCTACCCGTGGTCACCGTGCGGCCCTTTAATACCTACGGCCCACGACAGTCTGCGCGGGCCGTTATCCCGGCAATCGTGAGGGACTGCTTGGAGGGCCAGACGCTCCAGCTAGGTAACCTCCACCCGACGCGGGATCTTAACTATGTCAAGGATACTGTTGAAGGCTTCGTAATGGCGGCCTCAGCGCCAGACGCGGTCGGCCGAGTCGTCAACATTGGCACTGGACGGGAGATCAGCATCGGCGATCTGGTCCGACTCATTGGGAACCTCATGGGTGTGGAAATCAGTATTCATCAAGAGGCCGAACGGCAACGCCCCGACAAGAGCGAGGTAGAACGCCTTTTGGCCGACAACACCGTCGCCAAGGACATTCTTGGATGGCGATCTGCCTGGACCCTCGAGACAGGCTTGCCCCCCACTATCGACTGGATTCGCGAGCATCGCGACGGATACCGTGCGGGAACCTATGCTGTCTAGGATCACGTCTGTGGATTCAAAGATGCCAATTTCCCTGTCCATCCCGGAGATCCGGGGCAACGAGTGGGACTACATCAAGGACTGCCTTGACACCGGCTGGGTCTCATCGGTCGGTTCCTATGTCGACCGTTTTGAGAAGGCCATTGCCGCGCGGACGGGACGCCGCTACGCCGTTGCTACTGTGAATGGGACTGCGGCCCTGCACATGGCCTTGATGGTGGCTGGCGTCCAGCCAGACGAAGAAGTAATTACCTCGTCGGTTAGCTTCATAGCTCCGGCCAATGCCATCCGGTACGTTGGGGCATGGCCTGTCTTTATGGATGCCGACCCGCTCTACTGGCAGATGGACCCTGAGAAGTTGGAATCTTTCCTTTCGAAAGAATGCGCATACCGTGACGGTGCCCTGCACAACAAGCAAACGGGCAGACGCATCGGGGCAATCCTCCCGGTTCACGTCCTTGGACATCCTCTCGATAACGCCATTATGGAAACTGCGCGAGCATTCGGCCTCACGGTTATCGAAGACGCTTGTGAGGCTCTCGGGGCCCGCTATGACGATGGCCGGCAAGCCGGCTCCACTGGAGACATTGCTTGTTTCAGCTTCAATGGCAACAAGCTGATCACCACCGGCGGAGGTGGGATCCTAGCTACGGACGACGAAGCCTGGGCTTCTCGGGCCCGGTCGCTAACCACTCAAGCCAAGAGCGATCCGCTTGAATACATTCATGAAGAGGTTGGCTACAATTATCGACTCACTAACGTGCTTGCTGCCCTTGGGGTAGCCCAGCTTGAGCAGTTGGACAGCTATATAGCCGCAAAGCGACACACGGCAGCCACTTATCGCGACACTCTCTCCACCATTCCAGGGATTGCTCCCATGGTTGAGGCCCCTTGGGCGTTCAGCACGTTCTGGATGTTCACCGTACTGGTTGATGCTGTTGAATATGGAGAGGACAGCCGCGAACTGATGCGGCGGCTCCGGCGCAATTCCATCGAAACCAGGCCACTTTGGCAACCCCTGCACCTCAGCCCAGCACATGCAGGCTCTCAGAGCTACCATTGTGATGTCTCCGAGCGCTTGTATCGAGACGGTCTAAGCCTGCCCTGCTCTGTCGGCTTGACCGAAGATCAGCAGGCGCGAGTTATTGCTGCTCTGGATCCCGAAGTCCGCTCCAGTCAGGCGGGAGGAATGGCTTAGGTATGGCTGAGACCAAACAATCTATCGCCGTTATTCCTGCCCGGGGCGCTTCGAAGAGGCTTCCTCGCAAGAACATCAAGAACCTCTTGGGCCATCCCATGTTGGCGTACGCGATTGCTGGAGCCCAGAATAGCGGGCTGTTCGAACGGGTCGTGGTGTCCACCGATGACCCGGAGACGGGTCGCATAGCGGAATGGTATGGCGCTCAATATGTGGACCGTCCGCCTGAACTTGCCACTGACGGGGCTACCCTTCCCGATGTCAGCATCCATGTCCTGGATGTGCTGCGCCAGGAAGGCATAACTCCGGCCTATCTCTGTCAACTCATGCCAAACTGTCCGTTGCGCCGCAGCCAAGACATTCTCGAGCATTTCTGTCTGTTTCGCGAGCGGGACTGCTCTTTTCAGATCACCGTTGTCCCTTATCGAGCCGTCTATCCACATTGGGCGGTGATGATAGGGAATGATGGAGAGGGCATCCGCGTTTTCGACGAATACTATGCCGGACCAAGCCAGAATCTGCCTGAAACCTACTGTCCCACTGGTGCAATTTGGTGGGTGAAGACGGCTGACTTCCTCGCTCAGGGAGTCTTCTATGGCAAGCCGTTTCACTTAGCGCCCATGGACGCCAACCGCGGCATTGACATAGACCGCATGGAAGAGTTCGCGATGGCTGAGATCATAGCCCTCGGCTTAGAGGCTAAGCATGGAGCCCGGGCGTTGGAGCCGGTGAACCATGAGCCGTTCTCTAGATGAGCGATGTTGAGCCAGGGCGATCTAGGCCTCAGCTACACGAACGTGCCACCTGAGCCTTCCCCGAATTTGTCCCATCGCATCCAGAGTATGACCATGCACGGACTCTCGCTGTGAAGCTTAGGCGATGCTTTATAATGGAGTAGAGGTTGGTCCCGGCTCTGATTACCGTTGCTTCTGATAACGAAACTAAGCGGGAGTGCTACCCAGATTGGATCTGCAATCACATGCGAAACTCCATCACGTCGGGATGGCCGTGCAGAGTATAGCTGCGTCGCTTCCCTCCCTCCGTAGCCTTGGCTATGATCTGCACGGTGACCCTGTTTGGGATCCCATTCAGCAAGCTAACATCGCCATGGCTACCACGCCTCTTGGTATTTCCGTAGAGTTGGTTGAACCTATAGGAGATAGGTCTCCGGCTCGCCGGTTCCTGAAGGGCCACCCCGGCGAAGGATGCATTTACCATCTGTGCTGGGGCGTTGATGACCTAGACCAGTGGTGGGAACGGCTGAGAGCCAGAGGCGCGATACCCGTGGGTTCTCCCGTGCTTGCTGCAGCATTTGACAATACCCGGGTTGCGTTCATGTTCATGGACGGTAACCTCGTTGAGTTGCTCGAGGAGCGCCATGGAGCTTGAGCAGAACGGGCACCCACCTCATGAGCGAATACTGCGCATCGCCTTACTTGCCAGTTCCAATCTCGATATGCTGCCCCCCCTTCTGAAAGAGGGTTTGGCTGAAGTGGGGCTGGGGGCGGAGTTCTATGTTGGCGGCTTCGGACAATACCGCCAGGAGCTCCTGAAACCGGACTCCGGCTACTACGCCTTCAAGCCTGATGTCACCCTTCTCTTTTGGGACGCCCTGGACATATTCAGCCCTTTGGTCGAAAAGCCTCTGGACTATGCTGCGGGAGTGGCGGAATCCCAAGGCACTGTTATCGCGGAAGAGTGCACGGACCTCATCAGCTTGGCTTTGAAGAGAGTACCGAATCAGGTCGTTTTGATCAACGACTTGGCAGCACCTGCCGTTACCTCGCTGGGGCTGCTAGAGGGCAACGGACCCTGGTCTGTCAGCGCGCAGATTGAACAATTCAATGCCATCCTTCGCGCCAAAGTGAAGGAACATTCTCCTAAGGCCGCTCTGGTGGACTACACGGGGCTGGTCGCCAGATCCGGCCAAGACCAGTGGTACGACCAACGCTTCTGGTACTTGGCCCGGTGCCGCCTGGGGCGGCCTGCGCTGAACGCTTTGGCGCACCTTTACGTTCGGTACATCAAGGCAACCTTCGGAAAGCGGAAGAAAGTACTAGTGCTTGACTTGGATAACACTCTGTGGGGCGGCATAGTAGGAGAGGACGGGCCTGAGGGCATCCGTCTAGGCACGGAGGGCATTGGCCTAGCCTATCGGGATATGCAGGGGCATATCTTGAACTTGTGGCGGCAAGGCGTCCTCCTGGCGGTGAACAGTAAGAATAACCAAGCTGATGCTATGGAGGTTTTGGGGAAACATCCTTACATGGTGCTGAGGCCAGATTACTTTTCATCCCTGCAGATTAATTGGCGGGATAAGGCGACCAACATGGTGGCCATTGCTGACGAACTGGACTTGGGTCTCGATAGTTTCGTGTTCCTGGATGACAATCCGGTGGAGAGAGAGTTCATAAAGCAGCAGCTTCCCCAAGTGCTCATCCTTGATTTCCCTGATGACCCCAGCCAACTCCCGGCGATGCTCTTGGACGTGGAAGCCTTCGATGCTATTCGTCTCACGCAGGAGGACGAAAAGCGGGGCGAAATGTACCAGTCTCAGTCCAAGAGAAAGCGTCTGGAGCGGTCTGCCGGCTCCCTTGAAGAGTTCTATCGGTCCCTGGAGATGCATGCCTCCATACTCCCTGTGGACAGCTTTTCCTTGCCCAGGGCCGCCCAAATGACGCAACGAACCAACCAGTTCAATGTCACCACTCGACGCTATTCTGAGGCTGATATTGCTTCCTTTATTTCAAACCCAGCCTGGCGTGTGTATGCCCTGGGCCTTGAGGATCGATTCGGCGACAATGGGCTCGTTGCGCTAGCGGCGATCGAGGCAAGCGGCGACGCCTGGCGAATTGACACGTTCCTTATGAGCTGCCGAGTCCTTGGACGGACCGTGGAGACTGCCTTCTTCGGCTTCCTGGCCAGGGAGGCCCGGACTGCGGGTGCTCGTTATCTGCAGGGGAAGTTCATCCCCACTACCAAGAACGACCTAGTGAAAGATCTTTTCAAACAACACGGTTTCGAGGACCAGGGCTCAGACCACTGGGTGCTGTCACTCAAGGAAAGGGACATTGCTATTCCAGATTGGGTGGTAGTAAATTGACCAACGAAGGTTCGCTCAACCAGCAATTGGCGGGAGCCATTGCCCAGGCGCTCCAGTTACCAGAAGAGCAGGTTGTAATCAGTTCTAGCGTGGAGACTCTGGAAAGCTGGGATTCCTTGGCCCATCTCATGGTGATCATGGAAGTGGAACAAGGGTTCAACGTGCAGTTTTCCACGGAAGAGATACCGCAACTCACCTCGGCCAAAAAACTGCAGGATGCTCTTCGGTCAAGAGGACTCCTGTAGCGTGCTCTCTCTTCCCAAATCGGCCCTTGATCAGGCTCGAAGGATCGACATAAAGGGGCGGCAGGTGAAAAATGGCTGCTTCCCACAGCTCTTACAATGATTGAAGTCACCTACTACTATTCTGCTTGCGTTGGTATCCGGACGCCGGAAGCTAGCGTCCTTTGCGACCCGTGGTTCACAGACGGTGTATTCGACGGCAGCTGGTACCAGTACCCTAAGCTGGCTGACCCGCTTGGGGTCATTGGCTCCTATGACTATGTGTACATTTCCCATATCCACCCGGACCATTACGACCCAATTTTTCTCCGAATGTACTTGGCGTCACATCCATCCGCACGCATCATTATCGGGGATTTTCCCCTCAACTTTCTCTCCAATAGAATGCAAGCGGATCACATTCCCCACGAGGTTTGTGAGAAGATCTCCATTGGCGAGACAATTGTGAGAATTATCCCGAACCAATATCCATCCGGCATAGATAGTGCATTGGTGGTCAAGCGCGGTGAGCAATCCGTCGCCAATATGAACGACAACCTCTACAACGAAGACCATCTGGAGAAAGTTCGGGGGGTTTGTGGGGCACCTACTATTGCTCTGACCGGGTACACCGGAGCGGGCCCGTATCCCCAAACTTTTTACAGTGACCCAGAGACCCTCGCGATAAAGGCAGCAGAGAAAAGGGAGGAATTCTTCCAGCGATACCTTCGGATGCAGTCGGCTCTGAAGCCCCAAGTCACCGTTCCATTCGCTGGCCAGTACATACTGGGTGGTCGTCTCCACGTCCTGAACAAATTCCGTGGCGTGTCCGACGCGGTGGAAGTCACTGGTTTCGATCCTACTGCCGTTGTCCTCCAGGGTGGCGGCCAGGGGTCAATAGCCACCAACAGTTTGCGGCCCACCGCTGAAAGGACGACTCCATTCGACTTGGCCGCCATGGAAAGCTACGCCGCCAGTTTGGCAGATCGTCCTATGCTGTACGACACCTACTTCGGCGACATGCCCTTGCAAACTATCCCCTTCCGGCGTCTGCTCCCCAAGGCCTACGAGAACGCGTCGCGCCGATCCGCCTGCTCCGAAGATAGCTACATCTGCATCAAGCTTGGCGGGGAGTGGGTGGTGGCCAATGTCCGAGAAGGCAGTGCCCAGTGCCTGTTCACTTCCGACGTATCCAGCTTCCAGCCCAGGTGGGAAATCGAGATAGATCCTCGATACTTGTACGGCCTTGTCACTGGGCTCTTCCACTGGAACAACGCTTCAATAGGCTCTCACTTCACATCCAGTCGGACTCCGGACATCTTCAACCGCGACGCCGTCGGCTTCCTCAACTTCTTCCATGTCTAGTGGGCCCGCTGATCCAGCGCTCCCGGAAGAGGAGCCAGCCGTTCTCAGGGGTCGGGAACAGGTCGCACTGAGGCCTGTAGGCCCGCTTTGGAATCACTTTGTCCTTGATCCCGTAGCCCTTCCCCTGGGCAAATTCCTCGCGGACCGCACTCCGTTGAGACCCTTGCACCTCACGCTTTTAGGGCTCCTTCTTTCCCTCATTTCCGCTTCCCTCTTCTTCACTGGAGAATACAGGCTAGTGGTTCTCGGAGCGGTGGTCTTCCAGCTATCGACTCTGGGAGACGCCGTGGATGGAATGGTAGCCCGACTCAGGCCCGGTTCGGGCTCTGTGCTCGCTTTGACGGCCGACCACGCTCTTGACCCAGTGAGAGTCATCATCAACGTCCTGGCGCTAGCTTACGGCCAGTTCTCTGCTGCGCCACCCAACCCATGGTTGCTGGTCTGGGCAGGAGCGTTCTTGGGGGTTCATTTCATGGATTGGACGCTACCTCACACCATTGCCAAAGTGCGAGGCGCTTATCGGACGATGTACAGGCCTTCACTCGGCAGGTTCGACGGGCTTCTTTTTCGATTGGAAAAGCAGCTTGGCCGAAGGGGCCTCAAAGTTGCGTTCTTCAGTGCACATGAACGCGAGGTAGCCGTTCTCCTGGTAGCGCCTCTGGCTGGACTGTTGGGTCCTGTGCTCATAGCAACCACCGCGCTTGGGGGCGTGTTCTATCTGCTTCGGCTGCGATTCGACGTTGCCTTGGTAAAGAGGCAACTTCTTCAGGGGACTCATGAATACTTGGGCGATGTAGAGCACCCCTGGGAAGCGAACCAGCCCAAAACAGTCGTTGCGGCAGATCAAGATGACTGAAGCCGGTTACATCCTCAATATAGGCTCAGGCTATTGGCAGATGCCTTTCCTGCATGCCATCCGTGATCTAGGGCATCAGATCATCGCCGTAGACGTAGACCCGCTCGCGCCTGGGTTTGCCTTAGCTGACGTCTCTTTGGCGCTCAGCGCCCACCATCCTGGTCCCATCTTTGCCCAGCTTGCCGCTATGGGCCTAGACAGCCAAGTGAAAGGCGTGCTAACCACAGCTGCACGTGGCTGCATCACAACCGCGGCTGAGTTGGCCGATTGGCTGGGTGTGCTTGGCCCGGGCCTGCCATTGAAATCTGCGGAGATTATCACCGACCGTTTGCTCTTCAGGAGCTTTCTTCGGGAGCGGGGCCTTCCTTCACCCTCATTTCGTACTATTGCAGGACCGGATGATATTCCTCATGATTTGTCATGGCCTGTTATGGTGAAGCCCCTCCAGGGCACCACGGGTGGAGCCGGCGTTCTGAGGGCGGAAAATCTGACGGAGGCCAGGGATGCGGTGGAGAATGTCCGACGCGTCACGACGAGCCACACCGGGGAGGTCATCGTCGAAGAGTATTTGGAAGGCGCAGACGTTAGTCTTTTTGGATTGGTTGTGGAGGGCCGTCCCAGGCCGGTACTCTTGACTGAGAGAGGCGTCGGGGGGCCAACCGGCTTCCTTCCCGTGACTCAATTTGCTCCGGCTGCCGTGTCCCCGGAGGCGAAGAGCCGCATTGTCTCGCTTTTTGCTCGGCTAGCGGAGGAACTGCAGGTCTCCAGAGGGCCCCTATACGTTGAATTCCGTCTGACTGCTGGTGATCTCCCATTCATCATCGAAGTCGAGCCATCCGTACCGGCCAATATGGATTTCCTTGTTGCCGGAACGCACGGATTCAGCGCCAGCGAGGTTGCGTTCCTTAGTTTGCTAGACCAACCGGTACCACCGTTTGCGGAAGGGGCCAAGGGGGCCGCAGGCTTGAGTATGATATACGCTCCAATATCAGGCCATTTGACCCGTCTCTCAGCAAATGCTACCAGCTCTGAGCAAGAGCCCATAGGGTCAATAACCCACTCCGTCCTGCTAAGGAAACGGCCAGGCGACATCGTTCTGAATGAGTCCGCCGGAGATGCCTGCGCACTCCTCTACGCTCAGGGAGCAGAACGAACCCAAGTCGTAGAGACGCTCGATTGGCTCCGCGCACAAGTTGTACTGGAGGCCGAACCGGTACAAGAGGCCACCAGCGCGAGTGCAGCTCAACGCCCGGATGCTGACCAGTGATCCAGATCACTAATCAGCCTGGACAGAGGGTTCCAATCAACATGTATTTAGGTGGGGACCTATTGCCTGCGCAGGATTGCCAAAAGCGTTTGATTGAGATTGCCAGTCACCCTACCGTGGTGGGACAGGTGGTGGTACTTCCCGATGTTTTCTGTAAGAACAAGAACTTCGTGCCCGGGGGCGTGGCAATAGCCACACGCGGAGCCTTGGTTCCCATGTTCTGCGGTCCTACAAACGATTCCATAGCCGTCTTTCGTACCGATTTTCAGGTTGAGGATTTGGACTCGGACACACTTGATTCAATGTTTGCCTCTCTCCAAAGGAAGGTGCAGCCTTTCCGACGCGAGGCTCCTTCCATTTCTGAGGACGAGGCCCTAGCCTCCTTAGGGAACCCACAAAACAAGCTAAGAGAGACCTGGGAGAAAGCTGTCAGCGGTGGGCAACTCGTCCATTTTCCCTCGCTGGTTCCTGGTGAAAACGGTGAAGAAGGTTTTAGCACAGAACAGATATTCGAGGCATTTCCCAACGTTAGGCCACGAAACCTTCCTGATTACGTGCCTTGGCTGGACCCCGTTCAGGCAGCCCGCCATTGTATGGGGGTTCTAGACGGAGGAAGTCACTTCATGGAAGTGTGCTCAGTGGAGGAGGTCTACTCCAAAGAGGTGGCCCACCACTTTGGCCTGGAACCTGGAGTTGTGGTTGGAGTGGTGCACGCCGGCTCAGCTGATGTTGGGTTGCTGGCGCAGAGGCAGTTCGCAAAGATGGAGGGAGGAAGGTCAGAGACCCTTCCAGTGAACTCCATTGCTGCCGTTCGATACTCGAGAGCCTCAGGCATAGCGGCGCGTCATGCCATCGCCAACAGGCTGTCACTGATCACAAGCCTAACGCAGGCACTTGAAGAGGCCACGAGTAAAGAGGGCCACTCTGTGCTTGTGAGCGACGCCCCCCACGACCTTGTTGAAATGGTGAATCATGATGATGAGCCAGTATTCCTGCATCGAAAGGGAGCGGTGCGAGCTCTCCCGGCTTCTCAGTACGCTGCAGCGCATCCTTACGGCCGGTTCGGAAAGCCCTTCTTTTTCCCATCGTCACCTGGCAATGACTCCTTCCTCATGATAAATTCCTCGGGTCACCCTGACTCCTTTTTCACCTGCAGCCACGGCGCAGGGCGTAGCATGGCTGCCGATGAAGCGTCGGAGCGATTCGAGGCTGAAGAGGTTAAGAACTTCTCTCTCAGCCGAAATGTTCGCCTTTACAGCTTCGGCAGGGGTAGCCTGGCGAGCCAGGCGGAGGCCGCTTTTAAGCCTATGGAGGTCGTTCGCTCCACCCTTGTGAACATGGGGCTGGCCAATCCGGTTGTACGCTTCCGTCCATTGGCGGTTATTAAGACGTAGCTGGACCATTCTTTGGCGCCCCTGGAACTTCCTAAGTGATGCTAATCTTCCCCGTCTCTCCTGGACGTCCAGGCCGTTGGGGCTTCATTATGTACTGACATTGCCGCGCGGATGGGCCGCGCCTGCTGAGTCTTCAACATTTCCTGAGAAACACAAGGAGAGCGGTTGCAATCCTCATTCCAGAAGCTTAGAAGGACTCTTCAGAATCTGGAGACCTACCCCCTTTACCGCAAATTGCGGAGAAGAGTCTATGGCAAGCGCAGTAGTAGCTGGTATCCACACCTCAGGAAGCTCTTTGATAGGGACATCCGGCCCGAGCTTGATCAGGTTTCGGCTGTGGAGAACCGCCGCGTTCTTTTTTGGACCCCTACGGCTAGCTGGCCCCACATTCTTCTTGAATACTTCCTGGCCACGACCCTTCGTCTAGAAGGATGGCAGGCGAAATTCGCCTTCTGCGACGGCGACCTCCCTCACTGCGAGCTTGAGCGGAGCAACACACAGCGACCCAACTGCACAGATTGCTGGCAAAACGCCCAGCGGGCCTTCAGCCCATTTGACGTCCCCTACTGGAAACTCTCCGACTTCGTCACACAAGACGAAATAAAGGAGGTCACTGAAACAGCTGCATCTATGGATATCCAGGCCCTGAGAGAGTGGGAGGTTGACGGCTACAAGGCAGGGGCCTTCGCCGACCTCTACCTGCCGATCTACTTCCTTGGACACGTACGGGAACACGGCGAGCGCGAGCTTGGCGTAATGCGCCGTGTGGCTGCTGCAAACGTCCTCGGGTTCCGTTACGCCCAGCGGGTACTGGAAGCGTACAAGCCTGAGGCAGTGGTCATGATCAACGGCAACCTCAGTATTACGCACTCTGGCTTTGCTGCCTGCTTGCAAGCCAATGTCCGAGTGTTCACCTGGGAAGACTTCAGGCCATACCAGGACTCCTTTATCTTTGCCCAAGGGCAACCAGCCGTGTTCTCGGAGATTCCGGACGAGGTTTGGTCGGAGGCCAAGGAACGCTCGTTGAGTCCCGGACAAGAACGGGAGGTGGCCACATTCTTGGAACGGTTTGCCTACGGTAGGATAGGGGATATCGTTTACCATCCTAATCCAGAGCGAGGCGCGAGCCAGATTCAGAAACGGCTTAACATCGACCCGGACCGCCCACTGTTCGCTGTCTTCACCAATACGGTGTGGGACAGCTCCGTCCTAGGACGGAATGTTGGATTCAAGTCGATGATGGACTGGGTGATAGAGACTTGCGATTGGTTCGTCAACCGTCCAGACATGCAGCTAATAGTTAGAGTGCATCCGGGAGAGGCCCGGCTCCCCGGAGGCCTCCGTACCGTTGTAGGCGCAGCACAGGTGATCCGTGAGCACTTCAATGACGACGTACCCCCCAACATTATCTTGGTTGATGCCACGGACGACGCCTTCTCCTATACATTGGCCCAAATGGCGGACGGCATTGGGGTGTATACCTCCTCCCTTGGATTCGAACTGGCGTCTTTGGGGCGCAGGGTATGGGTGGCTGGGAAGGTGCACTATCGGGGCCGAGGCTTCACCTTAGATGTCAGAGACCGGGAGCACCTCTACCAACTCCTTGAGGATTATCCCTGGGATTCCATTTTGCCAAGCCAACACCAAGAGCTGGCTAAGCGGTACGTCTACGTGCGTTATTTCCGCCAGAGTTCCCGTGTTCCTTTCCTTACTCGCATCAAATCCAGCTATGCCACCCGGCCGTACTTTAAGGACTTTCGCTTCCTCATGCCTGGGAAGGATCCATTGCTGTCAGCGTTGGCTGCGCGAGTGAAGGACGGGAAGCCGGTAATGGACCTTCCCCAGAAAAGCGCGGCGCGATGGAAAAGCATTTAGCTGCCGGCGGCTACACGGCGGCTACAATGCCGGTTCAAGGAATACCGTCCTTGGAGCGATCAATAATAGCTCTTTAAGCCTTCGGTCAGAGGCGCGGTCATCTGCAGACCGCTTCCAGCGATCCGCACGCGCCCACTACCGGGGATGGGGTCGCCCCGGACCCGCAGTTGCCCATTGATGCAAGGTGACGCCTTCTTCTGAAAACGCAAGGGCCAAAGCCGCAGGCGTTGGAAACCGGGGTGGGGCAAAAGGAGTTCCTTTTGCCCCACCCCTATTGGCGCTACCAGCGAAGCAAGCCCCAACTCATACTGGGCATATCGCTCGTAGTCTGCTTCTTCAACCAAATTGTCGATGTAGGCCTTCCCAAGCTTCTCCCAGTCGTGTTTCCGCTCCATTCCCCCACCCAGGCCCTGAACCCTCGCCGCCATCTCATTTCTTGCAAACGTATAGTGCCCAGCCTAGGTCGCCTTCCGTTATAGCGGCGGCCATGTGTTCATAGGCGGTAACAAGGCCAGTGAAATCACCCAGACCCCTGGCGGTCGCATCGCCTGCCATCTCCCGCAACTTCTCGTAGCTGGTCTTCAGATGACTGGATAGGTCTTCAGCTTCTACGACTTCGAACCCGTGCGCCTTCAAACTGTCCTGATAGCCTGTGAAGCTGAACGGCGTATCGTACAGCAGACGGTCATACACATACTTCTGTGCCTGCTCGCTCACCTGCGGCTTCGGCTTGGTCAGGTCGTCAAAGATAAAGGTACCGCCTTTAGCTAAGACCCGGTAGGCCTCGTCCAACACAGCCTCCTTGTCTGGCACGTGATAGATGGTGGCTTGGCTCCACACATGGCTGAACGAGCCGTCTTCAAAGGGCAACGCTGTGGCCGACGCCTTCTCAAAGCGCAGACGGGCGGAGAGTTCGCTATCCAGCTTGGCTGCGGCTTCAGCCGCATTTCCTGCGCGCACGCCGCTCAGATCGATACCCGTTATTTTGCAGGGGCGGTTCTCGGCGATCCAGATGGCCGTGTTTCCGTTGCCACATCCAATATCGAGGACCAGTGACGACTTGTCGATGCCGCTCTTAGCCAGCATTAATTCGTTCAAGTAAGCGGAGGCTGCCAGAAAGTCCCCGCCGGTGGCATCAGTGAAATAGCCCCAGTGGACGCTGCCCTCTTTGTCCCAAAACAACCTGTAGTTGGCCTCCTCTGTATCGTAGTACCGCTCAGTATCTTGCTCAGTAAAGTGGCTCTGCATATCGCTCCTCTGGAATGTAGCGCACAAACGTTGGGCCCCGAACACTGCTCCCCCATCGTTTGATTATACCGATTGGAAGGTGGCTTACCGTCTCATATCCCCCGAGCTTGGCAGAGGTACACAATGCGTGCCCGAGGACCCTCTCTCCTCTTTGACATTGATGTGCCCCCGGCCTTGCTGTGTTTACCTGCAAGACGTATGTGCTATACTTAAGTCACCGTGTACCTCTCTCTTGTATTGTCGTTCCTGCCCCTGCGTTTTAGCCTCGCTAACTCCCCGGCATCGGCGCCCTTGCACAGGAAGGCTCGGAAATCTTGCTGGCAAGGAGTGCCATCATGCGTATCTATGTAGGGAACCTGTCGTACGAGACCCAGAATGCTGACCTGGAACGATCCTTTTTGGCCTTCGGCGCCGTTGAATCGGCCCAGGTGATCATGGACCGAGACTCAGGCCGCTCAAAGGGCTTCGGGTTCGTTGAGATGCCTGACCTGTCCGAGGCCCAGAACGCCATCACTGGACTGAATGGGAAGGACGTCAATGGTCGGTCGCTTACTGTGAACGAGGCCAAGCCTCGCGAGCAACGTGCTTCCGGCGGCGCTTCCGGCGGACAGCGCAGCGACTTCGGCGGACAGCGGAACGAGCGGCGCTGGTAGTCCCGAGAGTCAGAAAATGAGAAAAGGGGGGCCTAATCGGGGCCCCCTTTTCTATTGCAAAAGCCCTAGCGTGCCACGGCCTTTGTCACTATCGAACCAGGTTGTGGTTGCCTTGACATTTGCTCCGGTAGAAGGCTCCCACCAATACTCAAGGGCTCGTGGCCTCGTTCTCTGCTGGCCTTTACTCCCTGTCCCAAACCGCTCATTGGTGGAACCCACGAAACCCAGCCCGCCAAGATCCGAGTCCCTCGCACACATGTCCTCGGTGTCGCATATTGTACCTTTACGATGTCCTGATACTAGGTTTGGCTTCGGAAGATGTCAAGCCTTGCCACGGCAGAGGCGCCTTTGCTATTTGCCCCATGCCTGTTGACGACGAAAAGGGAAGCGGAATCTACCTTCCAATGGCAATCATATGCATCGGCATCAAGGACAAGGGATCGTTCACCCTGTGCATGTCCAACGAAGCGCTGCTTGGCGTATACCCGGGGTTATGAAAACCTGCACTTGGTCGGACCAAAGAGGAAGAGGAGATGGGGCGGAAGGAATCTTTGGTGCCCCACCTCCTCTTCCGCCGCACCCCACCCGGAACCTGCTCGCTTGCTTTCACTGAGCGGCATGGGGTTCAATGCAGCGCTTACATCGCTTGCCATATATGCCCAGTACTCCATGTCCTAAAGGAAGGACTGTGAGAGAATACGGTTGCCCACAGTCACGTCCCGCCCCTGCGTACACCGTTAGGTGCGCAAGGAAAACGAGTTCAGGAATCCCTTGGCCTGCCAGGCCGGTCAGTTTCTGCTCACCGCTTGCCAAATGAAGCCGCGGAGGCGACCACATTTCCACCAACGCCCCCATTGATTCCGCCGTTAATGTCCTCGTCCCGAAGGCTTTCAACCCTTTCACTAGGCAAATAGAGGCTCTCACCCGTTCATTGGAGCCATCCGGTCGGGGCGTCGAATTAGTTCGGGGTTTCTCCCCGTGTTTCTAAGAGGGCGGACAGCGCCAGGCCTAACCTTGCTGTTCGCAAGCACGCTGTTCGCCGGCGTCGGGTGGTCAATGGTCCTTCCGATCATTCCTCAGTTCGCCGACGAGTTTGGCATCTCCAATGGCCTTGCCGTGCAAGTTGTTACCGGCTTCGGGATTGGTCGTTTCATAGCTACTCCGCTGTCTGGATACCTTGTAGACCGATTCGGTTCCCGCCTGGCCTTGGTTGGCGGGCCTGCACTAGCGGCGTCGGCCGCGCTTATGAGCGCGTTCACACCATGGTTTGGCCTCATCATATTCGCCTCTATATTCGTTGGCGCTGGCGAGAGCCTCTGGGCGTTCGGCCGCGAGATCGCCGGCATCGATATAACGAGCCCCAGCCAACGAGGCCGTGTGCTCAGCGGGTTTCATGGCCTGCACGCCGCTGGATTGGCGTTGGGACCTCTGATCGGCGGGATCCTCGCCGACACCATAGGGTTACGCGCCGTTTTCATCGCTTTCGCCATTGAGTCCTCGGCCGCGGTGCTCATTGGCTTGACCATCGCCAACTCCCGACCTCAGGCTCGCGTCAAGGTTGATCCGCAGGCCAAGGGCATTGCCGACCGTCGGCGGGATCCACGGGAATGGGTAAGGATGCTCCGCTCGCTTATCCTCAGGATTAGGCCCGACCTTCGGATTACTTACGCTCTATTAGTGTATGCAACGTTCGCGGGCTTCCTTTTCCGTCAGGGATTTCAGGCCTTACTCCCGGTCTTCGCTGATGAGGAGTTGGGGCTTTCGTCGTCACAGATCGGCCTGCTCTTCTCATTCGCCGGAGTGATAGTCATCGCCCTGGCCTATCCAGCGGGCCTCATCATCGACAAGGTCGGCCGGAAGTGGGCTACAGTGCCGAGCACCACATTGCCGGGCGTCGCCTTTTTGCTGATACCCTTTGCCGATTCATTCATTGTGCTAATACCGCTGATCGCCGCTATGGCCGTGGCGAATGGGCTATCGCTAGGATCGTTGGCCACTTCAACATATGACGTTGTGCCGTATGAAGTGCGCGGAAGGCTGCAGGCCATCCGGCGCACCATCGCTGATACGGGGGCCATCGGCGCTCCGGCTCTTGGTGGCCTACTTGCCTACGCCTACGGCCCTACAGTGCCGTTCGTCGTCTTTGCGCCGTTCATCCTGCTGGCTGGCATTCTGTTGATGTTCTTCGGTAAGGAAACGATCCCAAAGCGTATGTCTCAGCCGGAGACAGCGACCTAACTCAGTTCACATATATCTCCTAGGCCCCAAGCAGAGCAACAATGGCAAATCCGAAGCCACTGTCGAAAGAAAGCGAAAGCACTTAATCTGTTCAGGCGCGACTGCTTAATCTGTTCAGGCGCGACTGGTGATATACTCCGCTCCTCTACTGGGAATCCCTTTGGTTAGCAGTTCCTGCTGGCCTCTCCGCCGCAGATGAAAGCTTGGGAGTATTGACCGCCATATGCCCGGCCTCCTAGAAGCGAAGAACCTCACAAAGCGGTACGGAAGCACCACTGCGCTAGAGTCTGCTACCTTTGAAGTCCATGAAGGCGTCACTGGCCTGCTGGGACCTAACGGCGCTGGCAAGAGTACCGCCATCAAACTGTTCCTAGGGCTCATTAAGCCCACGTCCGGTTCCGTTGCGGTGATGGGACTCGCACCCTACGAATCAGTCACAGCGCGTACTCGCCTCGGTTACATGCCTGAGCACGAGACGCTTCCCACGAACGTCAGCGCCTCTGAGTTCCTCATGCACATGGCCCAAGTCAGCGGGCTGCCCCCCGGCCAGGCCCGCACCCGAGCGGCTGACATCCTGCGGCACGTTGGCCTTGATGAGGAGCGTTATCGGCCCATAGGCGGGTACTCCACGGGTATGCGACAGCGGGTCAAACTAGCCCAGGCATTGGTCCACGACCCTGTGCTGGTGTTGTTGGACGAGCCGACAGCAGGCCTAGACCCTGAGGGCCGCGAAGAGATGCTTGACCTGGTAAATCGCACGGCCAAGGAGTTTGGCATCAGCATTATGTTGTCCACGCATCTCATGGGAGACGTGGAGCGCACTGCTGACAGGGTGATTGTCCTAGAGGGTGGCCAGGTCACCGAACAAGGGGCCGTAGACCAATACACACAAGAAACCGAGACCCTGATCATTGAGTTGGAGGAGGGTCGAGAAGCGGTCCTCAGTGATCTGATCAGACGGGGCATGAAGGTAGAAACCAAAGACAACTTTCTCATGGTGGAGAATGCAGGGGAGGCTGAATACGACGCCATACGTGACGCCATAGCCGATGCTGGCGCTCGTCTCCGGCGCCTCTCCCCTACCCGCCACACGCTAACTGACATCTTCCGGGGCGAGCGCGCTGATGGCTGAACTCCGCGGCGAGGTCTTTGACCTCGGATATCAACGGTATGAAGGCCCACGAGAGGGCCGCTGGCGCACACGTTACGCCATATTCGAGAACGGCCTCCGTTCGATGCTTGGCATCGGGCGCGGTGGGCGTTCCAAGGTACTTCCCATTTTGCTCGTCCTGGCGGCTATCGCCCCTGCCGCAGTGTTTGTGATCATCGTTTCCGTGATAGGAGACGATGATTTCATTCCCGGTCCGTCGGATTATTACCAGATCGTCTCCCTTGTCCTCTTCTTGTTTTCCGCCATCATGGCCCCAGAACTCTTGATACCCGACCGTCGAGACCGGGTGCTGGACTTGTACTTGGTGCGCCCGCTAACGGTCACCGACTATTTAGTCGCGCGAGTCGCTGCCTTTTTCGTGATCGCCCTGGCGCTGGTCTACTCCGGCCAGATCGTCTTGCAAATTGGCCTCATCCTTACAGCCGCATCTCCGGTGGACTTCATCCAGGAGAACTGGCTAGACATCCCACGGTTCATATTGTCCGGCGCGCTCATCGCATTCTTTGTCACCATCATTCCGGTGACTGTGGCAGGCTTCATGTCACGGAGAGCAATCGCCACCGCCTTCGTGATCGGACTGTGGCTTATAGCCACTCTCTTCGTAGGCGCTCTGACTTCGGGGGAATGCTACGAGGAATCCACAACAGCTTCTGGCGGGAGGATTCAAGAGACCACGGCCTGCGAACCCATCAAAGGCGAGGCGGCCAAATGGGTGGCACTGTTGGATTTAGGCAATGTCCCGATGCATCTGAACGAAATGATCTTCGGAGAGGAACCGGACCAAAGCGATAATCCGACGCTGTATGAAGTTGCGAAGCTGCCTGCCATTGTGCCCATCTTATGGTATGCCCTTTGGATCGTTGGGCCAGCCTCCTTGCTCTGGTTCCGCTATCGAAAGGTGAAGATATGAGTTCAAGACAAGCCACCATTGAAGTCAACGCTGTATCCAAATGGTACGGAAGTGTTGTGGCAGTCAACGATGTCTCATTCCAAGTCTATCCTGGGATCACGGGACTCTTGGGACCCAACGGCGCTGGCAAGACTACTCTCCTTCACATGATGGCCGGCCTTGCCGGTGTTTCGAAAGGCGAGGTGAAGGTACTGGGCCAAACCCCTCGCAACAACCCAGAGCTATACCGTAGGGTGGGTGTCCAGTCTGAACATGAGGCCGTCTACAGCTTTCTCACAGGACGCCAGTTTGTAGAGTTGTCGGCTGATCTCCATGGAGTGCCTGACAAGGCTGACGCTATCCAACGCGCCATTCAGTCCGTCAACCTCTTGGAGGCCCAGCATCGCCCCATGGGGACCTATTCCCGTGGGATGCGCCAGCGCATGCGTTTAGCCGCAAGCCTGGTCCATGACCCCGATGTTCTGATCTTGGACGAACCTCTAAATGGCACGGACCCACGTCAGCGAATCGAGTTCAACGACCTTATGAAGCGGCTGGCGGCGGCGGGAAAGACCATCCTTATTTCTTCCCACATATTGGAAGAAGTGGAGACCCTGGCGGGCTCCATCTTGCTGATGGTTACGGGGAAGCTCGCTGCTGCTGGCGACTACCGGGCCATTCGGGCAAAGCTGGACGAGCGGCCCTTCAAGGTTCGTATTGTTTCAAGCGACAACCGCGCCTTAGCATCCGGGCTCATTGGGTTGGCTGCGGTGGAATCCGTGGCCCTGGATATTGATGGGTCGCTGATGGTGCTGAGCCGCAATGTGGCCGTCCTTCAACAATCCATCGCCAAGTTGGCTCAGGAAAAACAGGTGAGGCTGCTGCGGGTGGACCCATTGGATGAAACCCTGGAAAGCGTCTTCACCTATGTGGTCAACCGCTCATGAAAGCGCTTATCAAGCTATCTTTACGTCAGATGACAGGCAGGAGACGGCTAGCCGTATTGGCGCTACTGGTCGCACTCCCTATCGTTCTTGCCGTGCTCATGAAGGTCCTGAACACAAACGATCCCCAGCTGCACGAGGAGGTGGTAAACGGGGTCTTGGGCGGCATGCTCATCAGCGTCATCATGCCCATTGTGGTCATGGCATTGGCAACGGCGGCCTTCGGGAACGAGTTGGAAGACAGGACCCTCAATGTGCTTGTTCTCAAGCCAATTCCCAGAGTCACCATCGTCCTAGCCAAACTGTCAGGCTCCATCATAGTGGCGGCGCCGCTCGTGGTAATCGCCGGGATTATCATCACGCTGGTGGGAATCGAGGGAGCCGGGCTCCGGGGTGTCTTAGCGGCAATGGCGGCTTTGCTGGCCGGTGTCATTGCCTACGCCACGGTGTTCACGTGGGCAGGTCTCATAACCAGCAAGGCTTTGGGCTTCGCCCTAGTTTACGTCGTGCTCTGGGAAGGGTTGCTCACCTCATTCCTTACCGGGGTTCGATACCTCAGCATCCGCTGGTGGACGTTGGGTATTCTCCACGGTGCTGATTCCAACGCATTCCCCAACTTCGGCCAGAACAATATTGAACTGGTAGCGGCGATTGTGGGGGTCGCTGTAGTTACAGGCGGCTTCTTCTATTTGACCGTCAGGCGACTTCAGCGCATGGATGTGCCTTAGGGCGGCCACCAAGGCAACGGCGTGTGTCTTGCCTAGCTGCTTGTCCGTCTCCATCAGTCGTGGTCAGCGTGATGTCGTGGGTTCCCCTCGATATCTCACTGTTGTTGATGTCGAGGACAAGCTCTTTCCCGGCTCCAAGGACGCCGTCCCTGTCAGATGCCCATCTCGTTTTCCCTGGCTAATCCTTGTCCACCTAGGGTGTCTTCTCACAAAGATGCCTCCGGCTAGGAAGCTCAAATGCTCCCAAACAATGATCAACAGAAGCGACCAGGTACCTCTGGGGGAAGCGTTGCCCACCGATGCAACATCGGGGATAGCTTGATGTTGGGCGGAAGCAGTACAGGCCTGCCAGTTGGGGGCACAAGGGCGAAGGGCGATACATGGTTCAGGGCTGGCGCCGATCGTGGAAATTCAGACTAGAGATGCCTAAGCCGACTTCCGCTCAAGCTCCTGATCTAGCTCGCCGTCGGCCTCAGTCAGCAGCAGGGGCTGTCTCAGGCCACGAACGGCATCGGCGTCGATAACGCAGCGGGTCACGTTGCTCAATGACGGCAACTCGTACATGACGTCCAAAAGGGTCCGCTCTATGATGCCGCGGAGGCTTCGAGCGCCAGTTTTGCTGGTCATGGCCTCAGCCGCGGCCACCTCAAGCGCCTCAGCAGTGAAGGTCAGATCGATGGAATCTAGCTTGAATAGCTGCTGATATTGCTTGATCACAGCGTTCTTGGGCTCGGTGAGGATGCGGACCATAGCGTCCTGGTCAGGAGAGTCCAAGCTAACGACAATGGGAATACGACCGATGAATTCAGGGATGAAACCGAACTCGATCAGATCCTGTGAGTTCACCAATCGCAGGAGAGCATCAGTGGTAGGCAGGCCTCCGCGGTCTATTGCCCGGAATCCTAGAGATCGCTGGGCGTGAGCCGTACGCTGCTCCACCAACTTATCCAGCCCCTCAAAGGCTCCACCAACGATGAACAGAATGTTATCGGTGTTCAGTTGAATGAATTCTTGGTGCGGGTGCTTGCGGCCACCCTGCGGGGGGACGTTGGCCACGCAGCCCTCAATGATCTTCAGAAGCCCCTGCTGAACGCCCTCGCCAGAGACATCCCGGGTTATCGAAGGGTTGGAGCTTCTCCGGGAAATCTTGTCGATCTCATCAACATAGATGATGCCATGCTCTGCCTTGGCTATGTTGTAGTCAGCGGCTTGAACGAGGCGGAGCAAAATGTTCTCAACGTCCTCGCCGACATATCCCGCCTCGGTAAGGGAGGTAGCATCTGCAATGGCGAACGGAACATCCAGAATGCGGGCTAGGGTCTGTGCCAGAAGCGTCTTGCCGCTCCCTGTGGGACCCAGGAGCATGATGTTCGTCTTCTGTAGCTCTACCTCGCCATCTACAGCTTCGGCGGCAGCCATGATGCGCTTGTAGTGGTTGTAGACGGCGACGCTGAGGGTCTTCTTAGCCTGGTCTTGCCCTACCACATATTGACCCAACCGGTCGTAGATTTCATGTGGGGTCAGCCGCTCAAGCGGGGCTTCATCATCATCAAGAGGGAGTTCAGCGCCTCCCTCAGTTGCTTCGTCTTCCAATATCTGCTGACAAAGAGCAATGCACTCATCGCAGATGAAGACTCTACCGGGCCCTGCTATGAGACGCTGAACCTGACTCTGGACCTTGCCACAAAAGGAGCAGGTATATTCAGCTTCAGGAATGCGAGGGTTGGACATCCCTACCCCTCCTATCCGCTGAGTTCGGACATATGGTTATCTTTGGAAGCGAGACAGAAACCCAAACCATGCCGGAAAACATCTTTCGTCAGCCGCGCTGTGCCCTCAACCCGTTGGACGGGGCTGGGCCCTACCGGATCTACTTGCCGGAATGGCCAAGCGAAGTTCGCCCTAGCTAGCGCTTTCGGAAAGGTCTCCACGAGTCAGCACTTCATCCACGATGCCGTATTCCATAGCTTGATCGGCGGTCAGGTAGTAGTCGCGATCTGTGTCGCGGGCTACCTTATCGTAAGCCTGCCCTGTGTGGCCTGAGATGATTGTGCGGATCTTGTCCTGCATGCGAAGGATCTCGCGTGCGGCGATTTCAATGTCAGTGGCCTGGCCCTGGGCCCCGCCCATGGGTTGGTGCATGTGAACCGTTGCGTTGGGAAGGGCGAACCGCTTCTTGGGAGCTCCGGCGCACAGGAGTACGGTCCCCATACTGGCAGCAAGGCCCACGCAAATCGTGGAAACGTCAGGCCGGATGAGTTGCATGGTGTCATAGATTGCCAGCCCTGCGCTTATGACGCCGCCAGGAGAATGTATGTACAGACTGATGTCCTTGTCCGGCTCTTCGCGGTCCAGGTACAAAAGCTGGGCAACGATCAGGTTGGCGATCTGATCGTTGATGGGCGTGCCCAAGAATACGATGCGCTCTTTCAAAAGGAGCGAGTAGATGTCAAAGGCCCGTTCACCTCGGGCTCCCGACTCGATGACCATGGGAATGATGTTTTCGGGACGACTTATCATGAACTGCTTGCTCCTCTAAAATTGAAACCTTTCGTTTAGCTGCTCGCTTCTGCTTCTTGCTCTGATTCCTGGGGCTCTTCCGCCGCAGCGGGGGCCTCTAGGGATGGAGCCTCATCTGCTTCGGCCTCCAACTCAGGCGCCTCTCCCTTTGCTATGAGCACCAATCGCTCGAGCACCCTCCGCGTCCACAATGAGCGCTCCAGTGATTCCCTGCCCCGAGGCGAATCAAAAACCGGCCGAAGGGATTCGCCTTGCTCACCAGAGACAAGCTGCTCTAGCTCTTGTTCAACATCCTCAGGGGACACCCGAATCGTCTCTTTGTCCGCAAGGTGCTCCATGACCGTGGAGCGCTTCAGGCGCATCAGGGCGTCGTCCTTGAGGTCATCCCGAAGCTCTTCCGGGGTCTTGCCAATGGCGCTCAGATACTCTTCCATGTTGGCGCCACGGCGCTGGATGTTCTCTTGATACTCCTCCACCAGATGGTCAAGCTGATGCCCGACCATGATGGGAGCAACTTCCACTTCCACCACTTCCAACAACGACCCCATTACCTTGTCTTGATAACGGCTGTCAGCCATACGCTGAGCCTGGACCTCAATGTCGCCCCTGACGTGCTGAAGCAAGGCTTCCATAGAGTCATGGCCCTCACCCTTGGCGAACTCATCGTCAAGTTCGGGAAGTTCCTTGGCCTTGATCTCACTAACCGTCACTTCGAAGCGGACATCCTTTCCGGCGACGCTCGTGTCCTGATATTCCTCAGGCAAGGAGATCGTGAACTCTTTCTCTTCGGCTGGCCCAACGCCAAGCACCGCCTCAGCGAAACCCGGGACGGGGGCAGTGTTTCCCTCTTGGAGGATGTAGTTCACATCGTGCTGGTCACCCGCCAACTCGTCCTCAACATAGGCGTGGAAGTTCAGGGTGACCATGTCTCCGTACTTGGAAGGACGCTCCACCGGCGACCAGGGAGTGGAGTCGGCGCGCATTTGCTCCACGACTCTGTCAATCTGCTCGTCTTCGACCTCAACAGGGTCTTGCTCGACGCGAAGCGTGCGGTAGTCACCCAAATCCACTTTGGGTACGAGGGGGACGATAGCTTTGATAATCACCGGGTCATGGTCAACAACCTCGACTTGGGGCATATCCCCTACGTCGAGGCCTTCTTCCTCGACAGCCTCCCCAGTTACCTCGGGAATCATGTCATCAAGGGCTTCGTGAAGAAGCGCCTCCCGCCCCATGAATTGCTCCACGATGCGGCGCGGCGCTTTGCCCTTACGAAAGCCTGGAACATCAAGGCGTGGGACTAGTTTGCGGTAAGCCCTATCTAAGTGCTTCTCCTCCTCTTGGGCATCAAGCTCAATGGTGAGAGTGGTTTGGTGGTCGACGGTGCCTTCCTGGGTAACCGTCAC
>Ga0114996_10001789_pt1 | contig 28433 bp, 41 predicted proteins | sample ArcticOcean_MG_C_4_FD_87039 | JGI IMG/M metagenome (GOLD analysis project Ga0114996, IMG submission 87039) | Marine microbial communities from western Arctic Ocean - ArcticOcean_MG_CB4_134 | ecosystem: Environmental > Aquatic > Marine > Oceanic | place: Arctic Ocean: Canada Basin | collected... | reverse complement strand
TGCGGGTATCGTATAATGGTATTACGTTGCGTTGCCAACGCAAAGACGAGAGTTCGATTCTCTCTATCCGCTCCAAATCAAAAACTAAATAGTAGTATATTATAGGAGTCAATTATGAGTTTATACGATTATACTGTTACTGATGTATTGGGAAATGAAACAAGTATGCGAGACATATGTGAAGGTAATGTTGTCTTAATTACAAATACTGCTAGTGAATGTGGTTGGACACGACATTATGAGCCATTACAAGCACTTTATGAGCAACATGCAGATAAAGGATTTGTTGTTATTGCTTTTCCTTGTAATCAATTTGGTGAGCAAGAGCCAGGTTCTAATGAAGAAATTCTTAATTTTTGTGAATCAAAGTATAATGTTACATTTCCAATAATGGAAAAAGATGATGTGCAAGGTGAAACTGCTCAGCCAGTTTGGCAGTGGTTAGTTGCTGAATCTAAAGCATGGATTGGTTGGAACTTCCATAAATTTGTTATTAATCGTGAAGGTAATATTGTCGGCAATTGGGAAATGGAAGATGAAATGGAACCAGTTATGGAAGCGGTTCAGGAATGTCTACAGAAATCAAATTAGATTGGAATAAAGTATTAAACTGTTCTGCTATAATTAATAACAATATTGATAATGTACATTTTGAATATATTTGGCACAAATATATTACCAATCCAGATATAGAGTATAAGGACTGGAAATCTTCCGGTTTAACATTTGATAGTCATTGGCTTGTTAAATATTATCTTAATTTTATCAATGATAAAGATCTATTAAAAGACTGTAATGTTTTAGATTTAGGATGCGGGATTCCTTTTTATGCTAAATGGTTTTTAGATTCTGGTGTAAAATATTATCATGGTATAGATTTAGATGCTAATAGAATAACCAATGGTAAACGATTATTAGAATTACAAAATCTTAAAGATAAAGCAAATATTTTTCTTGATAATATAGAAAATTATGTGCAGAAGCAGAAAAAGTGGCGAAGAACATATGATATTGTCTACTTAATAGATTCATTATATTATGTGCATAATCAGCATGACTTCCTAACTGCGATTAGGAAAAATATTAAACCAAAGAACTTAATTATAGAAAGTGTTGTAGTAGATGATATATTAGAACATCCAGAAGGAATTATTCGAGTAAAATATAGTTCAGAAGATCCAAAAAACTATGATGGAGTTAAATCAGAGTTGCCTAGGTTAAAGATGCATAGCAGTCGTAAAGCATATGAAAAACTTTTTGAATCTACTGGTTGGAAAATTAAAGAATATTATGATTTTAAAAACTATAAGGGTCCTGATTTTCCAAATGAAAATATTAAAAATGGACGTAAGATGTTTTATATTTTAGAATAATAATCAGCAAATAATTCATAATATTCAGGCATTACTGATTTAAAGTCTTGTTTACGATATCCGTCTAATTTACCATTTATTTTCCAAAAATAATCCTTCCATTGGTCATAGTTATCAGGCTGTGTTTCTAATGTGGGGATTATATTATCTAAATCACGATACCACATATGTCCTACAGCAGTTTCTGGATCAGGTTTATAACTTAATAATTTTTCTTTAACCACTTCTTTAATTGGTTCTGGTAAGTAATGTATATTACATTCCTTTTTATCATAAACTCTGTTAGAAAAAGTATAAGTTGTAAATCCATTATTTTCACACCAGCCTTTTTTATCTATATAATCTATAATCTCAGGAAGATAAAATACATTTAATATTTGGGTAGTTATTGCCATATCAGTTTGTATATTTGGATATACTCGTGCTTGAGCAATATATTTTTCTAGAGTAGATTCTACAACATCCCATTTACTTAAATGTCTAATATAATCATTTTGCTCACCAATAGCATCAAAACTTACACCCAATATTGCTTGTTTAAATTTACTAAATTTATCTACTAAAGTATCATCAAAAATTGTTAAATTTGTATGAATACCTATAATTTGATTTTTACACACGCCAGTTTCTACACTCTGATTAATAATTTCATATGTAAGAGGATTCATCAATGGCTCGCCACCATATAAATCTATAAAAACAAGACCTTCATTCCAGTTACTTAAAACTCGACGAAGTTCGTGATTGTGTTCATCAAAACTTGTTTCAGCAGATTCATATCTCTTAATCCATTCTTTAAACGGTGTTTTTATATCTTTAAGTTTGTAACTATCTTTATACCATTGAGCACTAGTTGATGGATGACACGATCTACAAGCATTATTACATTTATTACCATGTTTTAATACTAGAACCCTGGGTTGATCTTCCATAGGTTCAACACCTTCTAATGATTCGTTAGTCATGGTTCGCATACTTCTTGAACCACCTTCTTCATTTATTCGGCATTGTTCACAATTAATTGGCCATATACCTTGCTTGTGTTGCTCTAATAATTCATGACGCATTTTATTATGCCAAGCATCTTCAAAACTATGATCGCGTAGAATTATCATTTCATCGTCTTCATCTCTACGAAGATGATAATTATTAATAAGATTACAAGGTGCAACATTACCACCCATATGGGCCGTTAACCCCATTTGGGCAAGTTTGCATACTATTTCTTTTGCCATAAATTTATTTATTCAAGGAGAGGTGGCTGAGTGGCTGAAAGCGGCACCCTGCTAAGGTGTTATACGGGCAACCGTATCGTGGGTTCGAATCCCACCCTCTCCGCCAGCATAAATATTTGATATGATTTATCCAACAGTTATAAAATATATTCCTGAAGAATATACACAATATCTTGTTCAATATCACAAAGAAAATAAACATACTTATGATATTTTTGATTGGGAAGAAGATGAACTCTATTTACGAATGTGGGGATTACCTGAAAAAAGTAAAGTATCTGGTCGTGCCCATGCCGCAAATTCTATATTAGGTACAGATGATCCAGATGGTGCAGACACTGATCCTCGATGGGGCGGCCGGCTTAGAAATGATTTTGAATTTAGTTCTATAATAGAAAAAATTTTAAATTTGTTTAATGTAGAATATACTGAGTTTGAAGCATATATTAAAACTTCTTATTTACCAATTTCTTTACACGTTGATGCAGAAATTTATGAAAGTGACGAAAAGTTAGCTCTTGATCAATCTCAAACGGGAGAAGATGCACGGCTAGGATGTAGTATTATAATACCATTAACGTTTAATAAAAATATTCATACAATAATATTTAATAATATGGTAGAAGAAAATGATCTTGTAAGAAATTTTTTAGAAAAAATTGCTGGTGTTTGGGAAACTTATGAACATATACAAGACAATTATCGTGTTGATCTTCCAATATATGAACATAATTTAGATTATAGAAATTATATTCCTAATATTTGGAATAACCAAATGATTTCATATCATTTAGATCCAGAAAATAATAGATATGCCAGGGGTGATCAAGTATTAGATTATCTTGAAGTAGATGAAATTATCCCGTGGGAGGAAAATGTTGCTTATATGTTTCATAAACAGAAAATGCATATGAGTAATAATTTTAAAAAATTTGGTGTAGAAACTAAAGATTTTATTTTAATACATACTCATTAACAGATATTAATAAATATTGGTATGAAAATAACTGAGTTAATGGAAGCAGTTGGTGGCAATAACTTATACCATTTTAGTAGTATAGATGGTGCTAAGGGTATCTTATCATCTGGGCATATTAAAGCAGGTATTGGACAATCAGCCACTACGGCACAAACTAAATTACCTACAGTCTCTGTTACTCGTGATTGGAGTTATGCTGTTGGTAATACCGATACTCAAATGGGTGGCAAAAATCATGATGTTGTTTTTATTCTAGATCGAAGAAAAATAGAAAACAATTATAAAACTATTGGAACTAGCCAAAGTGATGATACTCGTTCTGGTGCATTTAGTAGTATGCGTCAAGGTAAACGCGATGCTATTAGAAGTATTTCACCAGGAGGTGAACAATATCGCACAATTGACACAGACAATAATAAATCTATTAGTCAAGCAGAAAGAGAAGCCTTTAAACAAAAACATACAGACGCTGGAACATTAGATCAAGCACAATTACTTTGGCAACGAATTCATGATATTGGAAAATCTAAAGCAGGTGGTGAATTTGAAGAAGCAATTCCTGTAAAAAACGGACAACTACCAATTAAAAATATAGTTGTTGGTATATTTCTTAACTCTGATGCCGCCAAAAACGATCCTGAATTAACAAATCATCCATTAAGAAAAGAAGGTAGATAATGAATATTACCATCGTAGGTGGTGGTATAATAGGCGCATCAACTGCCTATTTTTTATCTGCTGAAAACGTTAATGTTAAAGTATTGGAACGAGATCCAACTTATACAGAAGCATCGTTTGGACGTTCTTGTGGCGGACTGCGTCATCAATTCCTACAAGAAGAAAACATATTACTTGGAATGTATGGTAGTGAATTTGTCAGACAATTCAGTAAATCAGTTCAATTTACAGCAAATGGCTATTTAATGTTGTTTAATGAAGAACAGAAAGCAGAACAAATGACAGCAGTAATGAACCAAGGTAAATGTAATGCTGGTTCTAATACAATTGATGGAAGTTTAATACAAAGTGTGTTTCCTTGGATTAACCCAGAGGGGTTAGCAATGGCAACATATACTAACACAGGTATTGAAGGTTGGTTAGATCCTTATTCATTACACACAGAATTTAAAAAGAAAGCAATAGCACAAGGCGCAAAATTTATTAAACAAGATGTTAAAAGTTTAGATGATATAGAGGATGATATTATAGTTGTTGCGGCAGGTTGTTGGACAGGCGAGTTGCTACCAGACATCCCAATTAAGCCACAGAAGCACACTGTCTTTAACATTAAATGCCCAATACATATGCCTGACATGCCCCTTACAGCAGACTTTACGACAGGCATATACTGGCGCCCAGAAGGGCATGGTTACATTGTTGGGTCGCCCAATGGTAGATTTGACCAAGAGGACTTGGAACCAGATTGGAATGACTTTGATGAGGATGTTTGGATTCCAATGGCAATGCGAGCACCTATGTTTGAGCAACTTAAAATGGAAAATGCTTGGGCAGGTTACTATGATACTAATGTGTTAGACAATAACGCAGTAGTAGGCAAGCATCCTAAAATGGACAACGTGTACTTGGCATCTGGATTTACTGGTAGAGGTTTAATGGAAGCACCTGGTATAGGACGCGGCTTAATGGAACTAATTACTACTGGTGAGTACCAAACTATCAATTTATCGTGCTTCAACCCTACTAGAGTGTTAAATAAAGAAAAGCGGTTAGAACCTTACGTTATTTAAATTGGAGCGAAATAATGCCTAGACTACACTGGCGCAGTAATAATTTTCTTGAGCGCGTTGAGACTATGGCTACGTGGCCACCTGGAACAAAGTGTGAAGATGATCCTGTTAGGCCAAATATAACAGAAAGAGAAAGATTTTTATATGGTAGAGAGGTGTATGCTCTATGGACATATGCTATCTGCTGTGTAGCATATTGTGATGATGTGCCTAAAACAGAAAAAGAGTTAGCGACTATGGCAGGATTAGACATAGCAGTTTTCTATACTGTATGGAGTTACAAGAAAGGATCGGGTAGTAAAATTTTAAATTTACTAATACCATATTTTCAAGATAAAAAACCTTGGGTTAAAAGATTTGTAACATTATCTCCAAAAACAGAAATGGCACACAACTTTCATCTTAAAAATGGTGCAGAAGAATTTCGCAGAAATAAATTAACTGTAAATTACGAATACAAGCCAGAGCCATATTACGATAAATCTAGAATTGATTAAGTAGACGCGAAGAAGTATAAATACTTATATGAAACACATTAAAGATTATATCAAACAACCGCAAGAAGAACGACAACAACACTTGAGATTGGATGAAGATTGTATTGAACGTGGCGGAAACAGTTCGTATCTTAAAGGACTGCTCGCACATCTACGTGATACAACCATACCCGTAGGACATCAGGCTCACGTATGCCACGCCTGTCATAATGCGGCCTGTAGCAATCCAAATCATATATATTTCGGCACTCCTAAAGAAAATTACGCAGACGCAATTGCTAATGGTGGAAAAGGTATTTGGGAAAACATAGTAGCGAAATATGGTTTAGAAGGTGCTAAGGAAATAAACAAAAGACCTGGGAATACTAATGCTACAGGTAACAAAGGAAAATCCAAATCAGCAGAGCATAAACGTAAAATTGCTGAAGGGATGAAAGGAAAAACAAATAATCCAGCAGGAAGAGCTGGGAAATAAAAACGCCCGCGTGGTGAAATTGGTATACACGATTGTTTTAGGGGCAATTGACGCAAGTCGTGCTGGTTCGAGTCCAGCCGCGGGCACCAGCATTGGTCCGTAGCTCAGTTGGTTAGAGCGCCGGTCTGATAAACCGGAGGTCGCTGGTTCGACTCCAGCCGGACCAACCACGGAGAGGTGGCAGAGCGGTTGAATGCACTGGTCTTGAAAACCAGCAAGGGTGAATAGCCCTTCGAGAGTTCGAATCTCTCCCTCTCCGCCATTATAAATATTACAATGCTCGGACTCAGAACACTAGTATTAAACGCATCATATATGCCAATTTCTTTATTGCCATTACATACTATTCCTGTGGAAGATGCTGTAGGTAGAATATTTAATGATAGTTGTCATGTAGTTTTTAGTTATAATAGATGGATCCAAACCCCTAATTTACATATGAAGTGGCCTAGTGTTATTGCTCGTAATAGTTATGTTAATGTTAAATCTATTATGAAGTTAAAACGAGAATCTCTATACTATAGAGATCATGGCATATGTGTGTATTGTGAACAACCGCTAACTGTAAGAGAAGTAACCTATGATCACGTTATCCCCAAACGTCTAGGTGGTCGAAAAGTGTGGGAAAATGTAGTTTCGGCATGTTCACGATGTAACTCACTTAAAGGGAATCATAATCCAGTGGGCATATGGAAACCAAAATGGAAGCCATATAAGCCTAATTATTTTCAATTATTAGCAAGACGCAAAAAATTTCCTATTATGATTGATCATGAGAGTTGGAAACAGTTTTTTAGTGATTGGAAAAGTGATATTATTATTAGGACATAATGGAAACATTTCATCAGAAAGAATTGTTTACTAGTGAGCATAGAAACAATTGGTTTTATAAACAAATAAAACAAGCATGTCCTGATAAGATATGTATGGATATAGGTGCTGGGTCAGGTATACTATCTTTATTTGCTATACATGCTGGTGCTAAACATGTTTATATGATAGAGCATAATTCCGATTGTTGTAATATGATAGAAAAAGTATTTAAGAGTGCAAAAATACCATCAACAAAATATACTATAATACAACAAGAATTTAATCCCGATTTTAGATTTATGAGTCGTGTTGATGTAATTATGTCTGAAACTATATCTAGTAATATTTTTCGTTTTGAATATAAAGATATATGTAAACATATACAAAATACTCCAGCATTAAAAAATGCAACAATGATACCAGATAAAATATATGGATCTTTTGTATTTTTTGATGATATTTCTATACTTGAAAAACTTAAACATCAGCCACAAGTAATTACAACAGGAGTGTCTGAAGTAGATAAAGATTTTACTTTCTCATCTAGTTTATTAGAACCTTCTTCGTATAATGGATTTTATAATGCAAGATTGTGGCGTCAAGATGTAAATCCATTATATCATGAATTATGGGATGATGTTAAAAGGACTACATGTCTTACTATGACAGATGTTGTAAAGTTTAATTCTTATTTGCCATATACTCCATTAGAATGGCACGTGCCATGTACATTGCCTAACAAAACATATGGAATAATGTTAATTGGTAGAATAGCATGTGAAAAAACTGGAAGTACTAAACATGTTATGAACCTTGATGTTTGGGCAACATATTTTTATAAATTTAGAAAAACATCCAATACAATAGATATACGATTTGACAATAAAGAAAAGAATTTTGTATTTTACTCAATATAAATAATATTAGCATATTATGGAGAAACATTAATGTTCGATTTTATTAAAGCATTGTTTGGTCTTAAGACAATGCCTTCACCTAAAACAGTTAAAACTGTACAAGAAGTTGCAGAAAAAATGGTTGAACCTGTTATCCAAGAAACCCTTAAAATAACAGAGGGAAATTGGAAAAGTAAGGAAGCAGAGCCAGCACCAAAGCCAAAACGTTATACTAAAAAACAACTAACTGAAATGACAAAGAAAGAAGTTGATGAGTTGGGGTTAGAGTTGTTTAATGTAAAATTGGATAGACGCGTTCAAAAACAGATTCTTATTCAGGAATTTATAAACGTTCAGCGTGATTTTCACAAGAAAAAGTGATATTACGATAAACTTTCTAGAATATTCAATGATTTCAACTACTTAGAGTCATAAAAAGATAGACAAATCTGCTCGATATGTTATAATAGTATAGTAAATTAATTAACAGTCAAGAGTTTATGTCCCAAGTAAAATGGATTGCAGTTTCCCCTCACTCAAACGTATGTCGAGAATTAGGTTATAAAATTCACGCACATTGTAGCACATTATCCCAAGCAAGCAAATTTCTTAAAACACTCAATCAACCAGCATACATCAAACAGGATTTTAAAAATGTCAAACTCTAACTCCTGCCCAACTTGCGGAGAACATCTCCCCGTCAAGAACGATGCTGAGGTTGGAGATATAGTTACTTGCAAAGGATGCGATGCAAAAGCAGAGATCCTTTACATCGATCCAATAGAGACAGATTACTTAGATGTTGATTATGGCAATGCAGAACAACGAGGTACAGTATAATGGTAGATCCGAATAACATGACGTTTGAACAATTTAAAGGTGTAATGGCTTATGAGTTTCAAGGAATTGATCCTTTGTGTGACAAATACTACTGGAATTTATGGCAGGATAGCAGGCGTTATGGTTGCAAGAATACAGCCGCTAAACCTGTGTGGGAAGACTTTTTACAGCAGATTCGCTTCGGAAGGATATAATGAGCATGATTAGAAGGCGGCCAAGTACAGCAGTTTTTCCTACTGAAGAAGAAATGGATGCTTTTCTTACTGAAAATGTGAACCCTGGCTCTACAGTTATTATTAAAGAGGATAATGGTCAGTGGCGAGCCAGTTGGTGTCCAGGAACAGATATTGGAAAATATTTTCCTAATGGTGCAAGAAGTGACTCACAAATTTATTTTTACAATAGAGAAAGGTTATGGCTAGAAATTCCAGCATTTCAATGAATCCAAATACAGTAGTTACCCGCATTTGGTGGACAGTAATAGTTATTTCAATGTGGGTAGGCATTGTTGTTGTAGCAGATCTCAACTGGCCCAGTCATATGGGTGAGCAAGGCGCACTATTGAAAGCGATAGGAATATTGTGAGTTGGGATGACGTAAATAAACCTTTCGCCACATTAAAAGATGGTACAGATGTGTGGGAAATGGGTAATTGGAAGGGCATAGGACAAATTTATTCTGCTGTCACAACAGAAAAAAATAAAGCAGAGTTAGAGAAACTTACGGGTACAATGTGGGTTCCGCACAAATTATTAAATGGCGATGACTCCATGCAAACAATAAATCGGCCTACTGTAATGAGCAAGGGGTTTACACTCATTGAATTGATGATTGTTGTTGCGATCGTTGGTGTTCTTACGGCCATAGCATTGCCTGCTTATAGTGGATATGTTGCTAGGGCGCAAGTAAGCGAAGGAATTGTTTTGGCAACACCAGCACGATATAGTGTAGAAGAAATGTGCCAAGTTGAAGGCAAATATCCAGCAGATAACATAGAAGCAGGATTACCAGAACCTAAACTTATAACAGGAGATTATACGGATAATATTGCAGTAAACAATGGCACTGTTATAGCAAAATTTGGTAAGGATGCGGTGAGTCAATTACAAGGGCACACAATATCATTTATACCCGATGGTTGTGGTTCGTGGAATTGTACAGCGGATGAATCTATTATGAAATATGTCCCTGCAATATGTACAGGTATAGACAGTGGTACAATGGCAAGGTCTACGGCAAGTATGCTATTGGATCCAGACAAAGGCGAGACGTTTTGTGGTGCTTTTTCTGAACCAATGGCGGCACGACCAGGGCATCCAGAAGATGGTTGGACACATCCATGGGGAGCACCAGGTGCTTTTGCTTCTATGTATTTGGCTAAGCCAAAAGCAGGGATGACTGCTAGTGATGTTCTTAAAAGTCAATTAAACTTTGTAGGCTGTGATTCTAGTCGCGGATCTATGTATGTTAAACGCTCTGGTGATGGCGGCAAGTGTAGACAAGCGAGTTGTAACAAATCATATGATTACATGCCAGGTGGTAATGCCAAATATGTTAGCAATTTATTAACTGAAACTCTAACAGAAATTGGTGTAGATGAAGATGATTTTAAGATTGTGGTAATTTCGCCCCCAGGCACAATATTACGTGATCAAGAAGTAGAAATTGAGTATAAAGATAGTGATGATGTATGGCAACTAGATGTTATTAAAATTGGAGAACAAGGATTAGGTAAAGACTATGACTTATAAAACAAATGATTGTCCATTTCAAGTAAAAAGAAATATGGATTCTAAACAAAAAGCGTATGCTAATGATTGGATTACTTATAATAAAAATTCTGGAAATGATGTTTACACTGGCGGACATTTATCATGCCACGAGTTGGCGTCAACACTTAATACTGAATGGTTTTTCGAAAAGTACATAGGATAATAAATACTACTATGCTTATATACGCACAAATGGTAGATGTTCGCACCGAGGAAGTTTATGAAACTATTCATAAAGTCGATACGCTCAATAAAGCGATTCGCTTGTGGTCAGAATATTTTCCTAATGATGGAGCGGAATACGAAATAGTTATTTCTGAATCAAGTTATGACTATATGTCTGGTGATAAGAAACTAGCATCATTGATGAAAGTGGGAACTACGCCAGGTTATGTTGCATCATCCTAGTTATTATTATACACCTCAAGAATGGTCACGATTAGGTATGCTGGGTCCATTGCCAGATGAGCGTAATAGATTATTACAGAGAGAACTTGCTGAAATGAAAATTACTGAAGTACAAGCCAAAAGAGGACCTGTTCGTAATCACGGTTGGTGTTGGAGAGTGACAGATTCCGATGGTGATGAAGGCTTTTTATGTACTAAAAACGTTGGTCAAGGTGAATGGTCACGCTCTGCTAGTGGTAGAGAGCCTGGCAAACAAGTATTTTATTTTGTTAATAAAAACACTGGAAAAGAAATTGACTTTGAAAGTGAACAACAAGCGTTGGAAACATTAACTAAAATACCCTGGGAGTAATCCATGAGTTGGTTATTAGTTGTAACTATGCTTGCCACTATAAACGGTGAGCAAAACGAAATGAGTATAGCAACAGAGTACGCAAGTAGGGTAGAATGTGAGCAACAACTCACCTACCAGAAAAATACATCCATTAGTTTTATGAACATAAAATTAGAAGTTTCAGGTGAATGTGTGGAGAAAAACTAAATAGTTGGATGGAGAATCCCTTTACCAAACATCCAAATAGCATTAACGAAACATACTTTGAGCATATGAAAAATGCTCTTAGATTTGTGGTCGTATTAAAGTGTTTAGCACTGGCAGGAATTATTCATTCCATATTTCCATTTTGGTTTGAGAAAACCGTATCTAATGGTATTAAAGAATTAAATCATATTTTAGAAAAGCGCAATAATTCTTTAATATTAAATCATATTTTAGAAAAGCGCAATAATTCTTGACTAAATAACTATAATACTATATAATAAGTATAGAATTAAGACAAATAGGAGGTGCAACCATGTATCACACTATAAATGATGTCTTAAGTCTTGTAAATGTAATGCATACAAAGGCAAAAGAAGTAGAAAAGAAGCAATCAACAACTAAAGAAAACAATAATGAGGCAGAAATAGACATCTTAATGAGCGATATTGGTTATATGGCTAATTTATTAGCAGAAGAACTAAAAAGCCAAGTAGAAAGTAAAAAATGGTCACGTATCAAATCTTTAGGCTAAAATTAATAGAGAAATAACAATGAAGTATCCAAAATTTTAACATAGAACACTATACATAATAATGATAATATAGTCGACTGCGGAGGTCTTTAGGGCCTGGAAGACGTTAAAAGAGTTACACTTAAATGCCCGGCAATTAAACCCGGGCATTTTTTATCTAAAATAATCCTCACAATTGCCTTCTCTGTTCACATCTAAGGTAATACAATGTAAGCCACCATCCCAAAAGAAACGATGTCGGAAAGGAGTAATGATATACTCTACTTTATGACGTTTAAATGCATCTTTGAGATGTTCGGGTGGTTCATTAGTGCATAGTATTAGATTTTCATTTATGCTTAACATATTAACATCAAATACAGTTTCTTCTATATAACCAACCCATTCATCTAACCAACTTCCTACGAAATGGATTAACGCATCATTATTTTCTTCACCTTGCACCCACCATTTACCATCATTTTTATATTTTATGTTTAAGAAGTTATTAACAGTGTCTGATTCCCATCCTTGTCCTTCTAAATATATTCCTTCCCAGCCTGGAACAGTTTCTTGATATTCTGCAAAATCCACAGTGTGTGCATACAAACCTGGTTTAATAGGACAAAATGTTCCATCTGAATGTCCGTGTATGAAAGTATATTTGAATTCATAATCAGAAAATTCTTCATCAACCCATTTTATTTGATAATTAGGAAAACTATCTACTATTAACCGTTTACCCAAACGTACAATACATGGACCATCAATCATATGAGTGCGAATATTTAAAGCATGTTCAATATTCATTCCTGGTACAAATTTACCTTGTGCTTTATTATATGCAGTATATCTGGTTCCACGCAGGCCTGCTACTACTTGTGTTAATTCTCTAAATTCTTCTTTGCTTAATGGCTCTAATGAGTCAAAATCATCTTTACGTCTATATGGATCAAATGTTCTGCCGTCGATGAGTAAATTGAAAATACTATTCATTTCATCTTTATACACAAAACGATATAAAGTATTTGCTACAGTAATATAACCATCTCGTACTGCTAATGATGGTATAGGTGGTTTTGCAGAATTGTCTATATATTCTTGTACTAGTTCTACTGGAGGAGAGTCTGGTCTATATACTTTAACATCATGCTCCTCTAATACAGCACATAAGTTTAATAGATCTTCTTCTGTTTCTTCTAATATACGTTTTAGTGGATCACGAATACGTGGTTCATCAATAAAATTAAAAGAATCTTGGTGGTAGGAACGTCCTACTATAATTTCTTTTAATGGTTGAAAGTCACTGTGACAGTTTATTTTCATTATTGATTATTCTCAATAGTTTTGGTGGAGTTATTTGTACATATCTATTCACTAACTTTTCTAATGCCTCAATATGAGCATCAGTTAAGGGATGGTCTATTATTGCTTGTATATTATCTAGATATTTACCATTATATATAGAGTTATGATTAAAAAAATGGTCCATTGGAATAGTTTTGGTAATTTCTTTTTGTCTTTCGTTAAATATGTTAATCTCATTTTTTATTATCTGTTTAGTTGGTGAATCATTAGTTCTAAAAGGGCTTACACCTTTTTCATGACATGCTCTTATTCTTGCATTAGATGACATTGTTAAAAAAATATTTTTTGTGTGTGCGCTAGATAGCTTCATCACTTTAATTAGAGTATTAAGTTTATTTGTGGCGTTAATCGTCACATTTGGAGTCGGGTGGGAGTCGATCCGCACCAAACGTGTGTAATCATCCGCTTGACTAATACCACCAATAGTACCATGCATATTATTTGCTGAAGCTTTAGAATTTGCAGATATGAATATTAATTTAGCATATGGATTTAATATTTGTACATTTTCATGATGACACCAACCAGAAAGAGTCTTTTCTACTATATCATGACGAATAGTTAATGGATTATTTTTTAATTCTAGTGGAAAGCATTCAAGTGCTGTTGACAATAAAAAATATTCGTGAGCAACGCCTAATAGCCAACCAACTATATGCCCACCAGTTCCTGGATAATAAAATATTGTATATGTAAATTTTGTTCTGTCTATAGACAGAACATTGCCAATATGGCTTGTCATTGAATTATTCTTCTTGTAATTCTTCTAGTAATACGGTTATATTTAATGAAAATGTTTGTGGGCCATCTCTATTTTCGGTTGTGCGATCCACTTTGAATACAACTTTTTCACCTGGCATTTTTTGAGTAAACCAAATAAAGAAATCATATGTTGTATTAATTGGCACATCATCAGCATATGTGATAATGTCTTCTGGTAATATATCTGAACGACTTGCTGGAGATTCGTCTGATAGTTCATCAACAATAATACCCATATCATCACCTGGCCTGTTTCTTACAGACATACCCATACGTGGACGTCTTACACGCTTATATACGCGCAATTCTTCAGCAACGTGTTCTGCTAAATCACTTCTAACTGCGAAATTAAGACCTGAATCTACAGGATTGCCTTCTTCTGTTCTACCAAGTAACAATACGTTAACACCAACAACTTCACCACGCATATTAAACAACGGACCACCGCTGTTGCCTGGATTTACTGAAGTGTCAGTTTGGATTAACCATTGCCATGGTGAAGAAATACGTCTGTGTGGATGACTTAATACGCCTTCAGTGACTGTCCAGTATAAACCATGTGGATGACCAATAGCAAATAGTTTTTCACCTAGTGTCCAACTATCAGCATCAGCAAATTTTAATGGTTCAACCGCATCAGAATTTTCATCAGGATTGATAAGTTCTAGTATGGCGAGATCTGTTTTTTCATCAGCTGCTATAACTCTTGCTTTATACCATTTATATTTGAATGTATATATTTGAACAATATATTCATCTTGAACACCGTTTTCAATAACATGGTGATTTGTTAAAATAACATTCTTACTAACAAAAAACCCAGTTCCTTGTCCTAAAGGTGATAAATGGTTGCTTATTTTTGTAAATTTAAGTGATCCTTCTTCCAGAAATTCTTCTACTGAGTTATCATTTTCGGGAGTTTTTTCTTCTGGTTTAGGCGTGGTTCGCTCTGCAGAGCCTGGTGCGGCCTCTTGAGCACCCATTGATGTAATTATTACAACACTATTAATAACTTGTGGTACTAATTGTTCAGTTGTTTGATAACGTTGTGAGGTTAAATTAGTATTAGCGGCCCATGACCACGATGTTTTACTGTCACCAGCATTAGACACGGAACCAAAAAATAGCAAACTTGCTCCGATAATAGAGTTGGTAATAGTGCGTAATAGCATAAAAAGTTCCCGTCGTCTATTTATTTACACTGAATCATGCAGGTCTTAAACTACGTGGTTAAGTAATTCATGTATTTTTTAATAAATATGAATATGGCAAAACAAGTAATCAATATTGGTGCGTTAGCAAATGATGGCACTGGCGATACGCTAAGAGCGTCATTTGATAAAATTAACGATAACTTTGCAGAAGCATATAATTTTGATATTAATCAATTGGCTAATGTTGATACATCTGCTAATGGTGGTTTAGCGAATGGTAAAGTACTTGCTTATGATAGTTCATCTGGTAAATTTGAACCATCCTCACTAGTTTACGCCTCTAACTTAACTGATTTAGCAGACGTAGTAATAACAGCAGGCGCCGCAGGCGAAGTAATAAGATATAATGGTACTAATTGGGTAGATGCTACTTTATCAACTCTAGATGTTACAGAAAATACTAATTTATATTATACAGATGCTAGGGCAGATGCTAGGGTTACAATACAAATTAATGCGTTAGTTGACTCCGCACCCAATTCTTTAAATACATTAAATGAACTTGCCGCCGCACTAGGCGACGATGCTAATTATGGTGCAACAATAACAACTGCATTGGCAGGTAAAGAGCCAACAATTACAGCAGGCTCGACGGCACAATATTGGAGAGGTGACAAATCTTTCCAAGCACTTAATACAAGTAATGTTCCAGAAGGTACTAATTTGTATTATACAAATGTACGAGCAGATGCTCGTATTGCCGCCGCTAATATTGGTGATTTAAATAATATAAACACAACAGGGGTGGGTGCTAATAAAGCATTAAAATATAATAGTGGTACTAGTGCATTTGAGATAACAGACTATACTATAGCCGCATTAACTGATGTTACTATTACTTCCGCCGCCAGTGGTGATATTCTTAAACATAATGGTAGTGCTTGGGTTGACGTAGTATTAGATACTAGTATTGTTCCAGAAAATACTAATCTATATCATACTACTGTTAGAGCAGATGCCAGAGCAGATGTTCGTATTGCCGCATCAAGTGTTAATGCATTAAATGACGTTACTATTACAGGTGTAGCAAATAATCAATTATTACAATATAATTCAGGCAGTAGTCAATGGGTTAATATTGCACAAGCATTAGGTGGTGGTGGTGTATCAGTAACAACAGAAAGTTTTAATGGGAATAACGTTTTAACAGCTTTTACTTTAGTAACAACTGGTGTTAGTACAAATAACCTTATTATTAGTATTGATGGTGTTGTTCAAAGACCTGTAGGAGCCTATTCTGTAAGTGGACAAACTTTAACATTTACTGCCGCTCCTCCAACAGGAACAAATAATATTGAAGTAAGATGTTTTGCAACAGGTGAACCAGGATTTTTAGTAATTACTGCGTCACAGGCTGTTGTATCCGCTGGTAGATATGCTGTAGATACTGCTGGTGGTGTTGTCACATGCACATTGCCAGGATCACCAAGTGGTGGTGATGCAATATATTTTGTAGATGCTGGTGGTGCATATGCAACTAATAATTTAACTATTGCCCGGAATGGTAATACAATTAATGGTGCCGCATCAGATCATACAATTAGTACTAATGGATTATAACTGGTTTCGTTTATAACGGAGCAACTTGGCGCACATATTAAATATTAATATGGTATCATTTGAATTATTAGTACATTTCTCATGTCAAGAATGTTCAGCATGGTGGTCTATCGCTACAGAGTCTGGCAAAGAAGATTTCTTTAAAGAAAGAGATTGGCACTGTCCTTGGTGCGGACATATTAATAACTACAAAGAAGATACTACGAAAGCGGATCTATAAACGATATATTCATATTATTAGATTGTTTGCTAAAATCAGAAAATAATTTACAATATTCTTCATAATTTATATGATCTGGCAAATGTACAGCATTTTTCTTATATATTTCATCAGTTATATGTGGCCATTGATTATATATTGTATATGTAACATCATCTATTCCTAATTCGGTTAACATTATTTCTTTAAACAAAGAAATTTCTTTAAAATTATCATTTTGTACTGTAAAGTTTGCTTCAATTCTAGGTCTATTTGGTAATTTTAGTACCCATTTTATATTATCAATTAATTTATTCCAATTACTTCCTGTACGTAACTTTTCATGTGTTTCTTTTGTTGCTCCATCAATACTAATATCAATTTTATCAATTGATGGCAATATTTTTAGTCTTGGCAATACTGCTTTCATACTTAACCCATTTGTTTTAAACATATACCTATGTAATGGATTATATTTTAGATTAGTAATCATATTGACTGTTGCTAAACTATAAAATGCATCTCCTGAACTACCAAATGTTATAAATGCTTTTTTATTATAATTATTAATAAGATTTGTTATATGATTATGTAATTTTGTAATTTGTGCAAATTTAAATTGTTCTAATCCAGTTTTTGGTTTATTATAATCTCTTTTTTCTAATCGACAACTAGGACATTGTAAATTACAACTATCATCTATTCCTAATAATATATGTATTTCTTCTTTATTTTTTAAAGGATGTAATGCCCATTCTGATTCTGTTTTTGATACTTTGTTTATACCACATCCTAATGTATCACAATAATCATAAGTTCTTTCATCAATAGTTCTTATTATTTCTTTAGCAATTGATGTTTGCCATATTTCTTCAATTAAATTTAAATCTAATATATTACAAACATCAAATGGTAAATGAACACCACAAGAACATAAACGACACCGGCCATCTACTTCAATGTTTATTGTTCTAGTTGGTCTAAGACAAGTTATATGTTTAAGATTTGTTTTTACTGAAGGTAGATTTTTTTGTATTTGATATGTAGTTCGCGGGCCCATAATGCTCATGTGGGTATTTAGTGATCAATTTGATAGTATAAATACTTAATAATACAATTATTTGGAGAAAATAATGGCTAGACAAGCAATTGGAATTGGCAGTACTGCTAATGACGGCACAGGTGATCCACTACGCACGGCATTTGATAAAGCAAATGATAACTATTTAGAGTTATATATGCTACAAGCAGATGGTACAACAGCAGTAGCGGTACCAGCCACAAACGTTGGTGCTACCGGCGATTATGCAGGGAAAACAGCATATAACGCAACACATTTTTATATTTGCACAGCGGCATATGATGGTGCAACAAGTATTTGGCGTAGAGTAGCAATCGCTAGTTGGTAAAATAAATGGCCGCACCATACTGGGTAACAACGGCAGGAAATCTTGGAACTATTCAAGAGCAAGAATTCTATTCTTTGCAATTATATGGGCGAGATCCTGAGCAGGGAAATAATAATATCGGATTAACATTTACGTTACTTGCCGGTAAGTTACCTGGCGGAATTTCATTAGCATCCAATGGTCTTGTTGATGGTGTTCCTTCAGCACGTAGTTTACTAAAAGGTGTGCCTTATGAAGTAGATAAAAATGTTACAAGTACGTTTGTTGTTAGAATAACTGATGCTGAATCTTTATTAGCAGATAGAACTTTTAATTTAACTGTTGCTGGTCCTGATGCACCAATTTGGTCTACAGCGGCTGGCAAAGTGGCAGATGTACATGATGGTCAAGAGGTTAATACATCAGTTTCCGCTACAGACTCAGATTTAGATACATTGACTTATAGTATACATTCAGGCAGTTTGCCAACGGGTTTAACTATGAGTACAACTGGTGCAATAACTGGACGAGTTGCAAAAATATCAACAGCATCATCTGATTATAATTTTGTTGTTCAAGTAACAGATGGTAATACCACTCTTGATAGACAATTCAGTTTTAGGGTACATGTCCTTGGCGATGCTACTATAGATACAGAGGAAGATGCATTTGGTGATGATATTAGATGTGATAGTACTAGTACAATGTGGACTTGTGATACTTATCAATTTGCTAGGCCTTATATGACACTTGACACAGGTTCAATTGGTACAATTAGACATAGTAATTATTATATTGAATTGTTTGAGGGTAATACATTTGAAGATTTGCCTTTAATTAGTTTTGAACAAAGTGGTAATTTACCACAAGGTACTACTTTTGATGGATCGTACGAAACTAATGCATCAGATAAAAAAGGCACTTGTATTGTATATGGTACGATACCTAGTACAACAGCATCTTCTACAGAATATACTTTTAAAATAAGACCAAAAAATGTTTTTGCTGATAATGATTATAGTCCTGCTAAAAGTGTTACATTATATGGTATGTGGATTGAATATAAACTAACTGTACGTGGTGCATCAGATACAGAGGTCACCTGGAGTTAATTATGGCAGCAACTAGTTTAGGAATAATAGACGCAGGGAAACCTTGCAAATTAAAAATTAATGCTACTGCACCTGATGGTTCACAATTATTTGTTAGAATGAAACGATCAAAAGATGCTGGCGAATTACCACAAGGACTTAAAATAGCACAAGATGGTTCAATTATAGGACGAACCACTTTTCGTAGTAATACAATGTTTGATCAAGCAACTACTTTGTTTTCAGACACAGATTCTACTGATATAACAACATTTGATAGTAAGTACATATTTTGGGTAGAGGCATATAGTACAATAGGACCATTGACGTCAATAGCAATACTTAATGGTGGTACAGGTTATACATCAGCACCAACTGTAACTATTACAGGTGGCGGCGGCACACAAGCATTAGCAACTTGCACTATATCTGGTGGTGCTGTTAATACAATTACAGTAACGACCGGGGGAGATGGTTATACACATGAACCGACTATTACTTTTACTGGTGGCGGTGGCTCTGGTGCAATTGGTCGTGGTGACATTGCTGGCGGATTGGGTATAAGTTCATTTAAACAATATTCAATTACTGTTAAAGCATTGGCATTTAAGCCATGGCAAAATTTATTATGTATTGCCAAGCCTAGTTTAAAAGATAGATCCAATTGGGAAGATTTTACGTCAGATTTTAATACATTTGATCAAGCATCATTGTATAGAAAAAATGATGAACGTTTTGGCTTACAGCGTGATATTAAAATACTTGTCAAATCAGGATTAAATCCAAAATATCTTAAAGATTACATGACAATAATGGAAAAATATCATTATACTAAACAATTACGTTTTGGTAATCTTAAAAGTGCGCGATCTTATGTAGCAGGTAAAGTAGAATATGAAGTTATATATTATGAAATAACAGAAATTAGTTCTTCAACAGATACTTTGTTAGATTTAAACACAAGTAGCGTACATGATTTTGCCCCTATATTAGCATCTAGTGAAAAAATACGAGCTAGTATAACAGATGGGCCCGGCCTGCCTGATTATACAGTAGATATGACAACTTGGGACAAGGCGTATGATGTTTATCCAAATAGTTTTAAAAATATGAGAGCAACTTTGGAGACAAATGTTGGCGAAGTAGTAAGCGAAGCAAAATCATTGCCTAGTTGGATGTCAACTGAACAAGAAGATGGTAGTATTTTACAATATAAAGCGGCAGTTCCACTTGTGTATATAAAACCAGGTAATGCCGAGCGTATTAAATTTTTAATTAAACGATCTAAATTTAACCCAAATAATTTTTTGTTTGAGGTTGACCGATATGAATGGGATACTGATTTATCATTATCATTTAATATAGATACTGGTTATTACGCGGCCAGGAAAGAAACAACTTTTGATTCATTAACGACTTCAATTGATAATAAAGATATGAAGTTTATAGATGCAATACAAACAATCACAGGTGATGGTTCTACAAAGAAATTTACATTAAATCATTATATAAATCATTCTGCTGAAGTACATGTTACTAATCCAGGATTTAATGGTAATATTTCTGGTGCAACACAAGCCAATCCTGTAGTAATTACTACATCGGCGGCGCATAATTTAAATGATGGTACAAAACTGCAAATTGTTAATTTGCCAGGTTTTGGTTATTCATATGATGAATTTACATATGATTTAGGAAGTATGCCTGAAATTAATGATAAAACTTTTTATGCAGATGTTCTTAGTCCTACATCATTTGCTTTATATACAGACGTGGCATTAACAATTACTGTAGATGGCACAGGGTATACAGCATATACATCAGGTGGGCAATTTATAGGTACAGATTTATTATTAACGCCAGTTAAAGATTATGTGGCGCAATTTAACCAAATAGAGTATACTACAATACCATTAAATAACGTAAAATATCACGTGATTTATAAAAAATATGCACCGCAAACATATTCAAAAGTTGGAGAAAACGATAAATACTTGAAATTCCCACAGACAGGAGTATATGAATAAATGGCAAGTTCAATAAACCCTAGTAATATTGACGGAACATATCCAGTAGCTGGACAAGATAATGACAGCCAAGGATTTAGAGACAATTTTACAAATATAAAAACAAATTTTACGTCGGCAAAGACAGAAATTGAGGCGTTACAAACGACCTCAGTTACGTTAAGTGCGACAAACGATTTTAACTTTACTGGCACGATCAGTGAAGCATTAATGAAAAATAACGCCGATGTAGTAAATGCATTAGGCACAGTTGGTGGCGCTCAGACGTTAAGCCACGCAACAGCAATAATCCATACTGCTACATTAAATGCTAGTGGCACATTAGCATTTAGTAACTGGCCAGCGTCAGGAAAAGGTGGCAGGATGCGTTTTATAGTAACAATTTCCAATGTAGCACACACGCTAACCTTGCCGGCGGCTGTTACATTAGGCGCAACAACTGTCCAAGGGATTAGTTCATTAGTAATTACTTTTCCAGCAACTGGAACATATGTTTATGATTTTAGTTCAATAGATGGTGGTGCAACTATACTAGTAGAAGATAAAACACAAAGTGATACATCACTAGGTAACTTGCAAGTTTCAGGCAATGCAATTAGTGCTGTTAATACAAACGGTGGCATTACACTTACTCCAAACGGAACTGGTGTAGTTGCTACAGATAATTTAAGTTTTGATGCTAATACAATTGCTACAACAAACTCAAATGGTAATTTAACACTAGCACCAAATGGCACAGGTACAGTTGATTTAAGTGGCACAACAGCAACTATCTCAACATCAACTACTAACCAAGCATTAGCACTTGCACCAAATGGTACAGGCGCAGTAAATGTTCCAGCAGGTTATAAGGACCGCGCAGGACATGGTGCCAACTCCCTGACGACAAAGCAATACGTAGATGCTGTTATCGCAGGTGGGACAATTGCAAATATTCCTTTGCGCCATGGTGTCACTATCGGAATGATGGGTGCCACGGTCGCAAATCCAGTAGTAATTACAACATCTGATGGTACCATTAGAAGTATAACAGCTGCTACACAAGCAAATCCAGTAGTAATAACAGCAGGCACTCACAACTTGACAGATAGAGATAGAGTTCAAATCTCAGGCGTTGTAGGTATGACACAACTAAATGGTCTTGATTTTTATGTTGATGTTCTTAATTCTACTACGTTTGCTTTGTATTCTGATATCTGGTTATCAACTGGTATTAATGGTACTGGTTATGGTGCATGGGCCTCAGGCGGTGATGTTGACAAATTCCAAGAATATGATCTAGACGATGGTGCCAAAATTTCGATTGCCAGTGTTTCAGGTATGACAGAATTGAATGGTAACACGTACTATGCAAAAAGGTTAACATCAACAACACTTCAACTATACACTGATTTAGCATTATCAACAACTCTCAATGGCTCAGCATTTACAGCATACACAACAGGCGGTGTAGTATCACCACAAGAACAAATTGATTCCGGCAATACACTTACAGTTAAGGGCGGTACGAATGTTAGTGTAAATCTTGATACTGATAAATTTACAGTTAATTTAGGCACTGATGTATTTGGTTTATCATCATTACAATCCGATGTGTTAGAATTAACAACTGCCGGTACTCCGACAATCCAAACACCTGCTTCATCAAATGCAAACATGGCTTTAAATCCGAATGGCACAGGCACGTTGTTAATTGGTGGTACAGTACCAACAATTACTACCGCCGCAGGAGATTTAAAATTAGATTCAACCGGTGGCGACATTGTATTTGATGCTGATATTGAGATGACAAGTAGTAGTAACGGCACAATTAAAACTGCCGGCACCAACCAAAATATTGTTTTAGATCCTAACGGTACTGGGAAAATTAGTATTGATGGTAATGGCACTGATGCTACCATAACAACAAACAATACTAATGAGGCTCTTGCACTTGCACCAAATGGTACAGGTGGAATTAAACTAGCAGTTCATGCGGCAACATATGTGGCAACGGCTGCTACGACAGGCGGGGCATCAGCATTACCAGGACAGCCTGCAGGATACTTGTTGATTCAGATTAACGGTGCCAACGCAAAGATTCCTTATTATAATAACTAATAAAATCTAGATAGGATACACTATGAAAATATTAGATATAACAAAACTTCGAGAACTAGCAGGCTTGCCAGTAACAGAAGCTATGATATCTGGTGATTGGGAAAAGTTGGGTATAGATCATGCTAATCTTGAAGTAGATGATGATTTTCCTGGTAAAAACATTTATACATATATGGAATATCCAAATGTGTGGTTCTTTGCAGACCAAAATACAGGTTCTCATTTTGCTACAGCATTTAGTGTCGAGCATGACGGTTCTACTCAAATTAAAGATAGAAATGGTAAGGTTGTAGCTCAAATTGACTCAGGTGGCCTATCCGAAATAAATGCCACTATTGAAAAATTATGGAACACAGCGGCCAACGCATGGTCAGCCGCTCAAGGCAATTAACAGTAAAAAATTATAGGATTTAATTATGACCGACGCCTACAAAGACGCCGGTGTAGACATTGCTAAAGCAGATAAATTAATTAAACAACTTGGCTTTTCTGACTATGGAGCCGTTATCAATCTCGGCGACACTAAAATAGTCCTTAGCACCGATGGCGTAGGAACAAAAATACTAGTAGCAGAGCAATTAAAAGTTTTCGATACCATTGGTATTGATTTAGTTGCTATGTGTGCCAACGATATTCTATGTCATGGCGCAAAACCTCATTCATTCTTAGATTATTACGCAATGGGCAGTCTTGATTTAGAAAAAAGCAAAGAAATACTATCTGGTATACAAACCGGATGTCAATTAGCAGGTTGTGAGTTAGTTGGTGGTGAGACTGCTGAAATGCCTGGGGTATATGAAGGAGATAAGTTTGATCTTGCTGGATTTTGTATGGGCGTTGTTATAGATGAGTTACCTAAAAAAGACTTAATGAAAGAAGGTGATGTTATCATTGGTATCCCTAGCAGTGGCCCACATAGTAACGGATATAGTTTGTTACGTCAATTATATGGTGGAATTTACCATATAAACATTCTAAGACCAACCCGCATTTATACTGACGATGTTTTACCCATTTTACCACTTATTAAAGGCGCGGCACATATTACAGGAGGTGGAATTCACGGTAATTTGCCTCGAATACTACCAGATCACTTAAATTATAACATCAATATTGAATTAAAAGATTGGTGGTCAACATTATTCACTTCTGCCCAAAATTTTCCCATGAATATGAGCAAACATGAGTTTGAATGCGTATTTAATTGTGGTTGGGGTATGTTATTAGTGGCAGATGTTGAAAATATAGATCAAATATCGGAAAAAGTGGCTGATTCGGCAATACTGGGTATTTTGACTACTTGACATTTGCCCCATTCTATAGTATAATATGTTCATGAAGTATATACTCGTAATCATTCTATGGATGTTACCATTAACTGTAAGTGGCAATATTTCCAATCCGCAAAACGGCACAAATCTATATAGAATTGTAGAACTTACTATAAAGCATTTAGAAGAACGATATGATTATCCAATTCAATATGATATTGATTGGAATATAAGATTATTGAATGAAATAGAAATAGCCCAAAGATGGTGTGGAGTTCTCGGTTCAGAAAACAGCATCCAATATATTGAATGTATGGGAAGGGATAGAATCGAAGCATATTATGAAGTATCTACTGGTACAATTATTCTTAAAAAATCTTTATCATTAGATGAACCATATGATGTAGGCAGTATTATACACGAAGTAACACATTTTGTTCAAGATAGGCATGGATTAACTTCGCGAGGAAGGAATAAAAAATGTAGAGCGTGGTTAGAATATGAAGCTACTTTTATTGAAAAAGAATTAATACAGCAATTAGGTATACATATACCAGATTGGTATAAAAATCATTGGCATAAATGGTTGAAACATTGGAAGTCTAAGTTAAATGCAAATGGCAAATGTGAATGAAATTTTGTTTAACATTAGATGCAGATTATTGGGACAATCCACCACAAATAAAAATTGATGTTAATAATAATGTAATGTGGGATGGAAAAATAAAGGATAATAAAATAGTAGAATTTGATCAATTAATTCCAGATAATAACAAAGTAGAATTAAATATAACATTGTATAATAAAACAATGGATCAAACGATTGTAGAAAATGGAAAAATTGTAAAAGATTCTTTATTACATATTAAAAAAATTACAATAGATGATATAGATATGGAAAATCTTATGTGGGAGGCAATATATGCTCCTGAAAATAGTCCACCACAAAAAAATACAACTAATTTAGGACAAAATGGAACATGGTGCCTCAAATTTGAGACTCCACTCTATTTGTGGTTTTTGGAGAATACAGCATGGTACAACAAATCGGAGTAAATTATTATAAAATAAGTGAAAGTGTCGAAGAGCCAGAAAGAGCAACTTTGAACTCTGCTTGTTATGATATTAAAGCATATTTTCATACTGACACAGTAAAAGCAATGGATACATCAAATAACTCGTCAGAAGAAAATGTTATGGGAATTAGTAACAGTTATATTGATATATTGCCTGGTTGGCGTTATCTTATTCCAACAGGTATAATTTTTGATATACCAGATGATTATAGCATACGCATACATCCACGTAGTGGACTAGCATGGAAAAATGGTATTACTGTTGCTAACTGTGAAGGCGTTGTAGATAGTGATTACTATCATGAAACTTTTGTTATGTTATATAACATAAGTGAAAAACCATTCACAGTGTGGGAATTTGATAGGATAGCACAAATTGAATTTCATACAGACACATATATGGCATTAAGAGAAATAGATACACCACCGGAACAAAAAACAGATAGAAAAGGTGGCTTTGGACACACTGGCGTATAGTTATGTTTAATCCATTAATAACAGGCATATCTGATCTTTCTGATGATGAATTACTTGCAAAAATAAATGACTTACAGTCAAAAATGAACAAAGCAGGGTCTGCTGGTATGTTTTCTAGTATTTTACAGATTCAATCTGTGTTGTATGAATATCAAGAAGAAATGACCAGACGACATATAAAAAGTTTAGAAGAAAACAAAGACAAATATCAAGAATTAATTGATGTTAATAAAAAATAAATGATGAATAGATTTGGCGATTACGTATTAAATGAAAAGGAAGTAGTCAACGTTTTATACAATAATCCCAACGTTGATTTAACTAAACTTAGCATTACTGATGTTGAGAAGTTTAATGATGCGATCGCTAATTTGTATTTGGCTAATGGAAAACTTGAACAATACATAGAGCCAAATGTTAGTGTAGAGGAATTTGATAAACAATACCAACAAAATTGGTATATGCCACAAGAATATAAAGAATTAGATATTGCAGAGTATTTGTTAAGTTTATGTCAAACTGATACAGAGTTACAACGTGTTGGACATGAATTATTAGAGTATCAGAAGATAGAGTTCTTTGATGCATTACGATTTCTTAAGTATTTTGTAGACACCATGCGTGATAACAATATAGTATGGGGTGTTGGTAGGGGAAGTAGTGTCGCAAGTTATGTTTTATATTTGTTAGGTATTCATAAGATTGACAGTATAAAATATAATTTACCATACAATGAATTCTTTAAATAAATATATAATATATGTATATAATATGAGGAAAAATAATGGTAGATAATACAGGAAGAAAAACTTATAGAACCGCGGCAGGCAAGCACCTTGACATGGAAGCAATGTTATTGTATAATGAAGAAGCAATAGCAGTTGGTAATAATCCAGTAAATGCCCGTGGTGATGAAATTGGTCCAGGCGGAGAAGTTATTAGAACAAATACAGAAGTTGTCCAAGAATATTATGCAAATAATCCAAATGCTGTGGAAAAATCTCAACCTGTTGCTTCAATTACTGAGGATATGATCCCTGATGCAGATAAACAGCCTGCTACTGTGGCACCAGCAATGAGTGTTGAGGAACAGCCAGATCCAGAAGTGTCTGCAACACCAAAGAAAACACCAAAAGCAACAGAAACACAGGCTATTTCAGCAGATCCAACACATACTGCTGATGAAGCAACACAGTCTGCTTTAGAAAAGAAAATTGCTACTGCTAAAAGGAAAGCATCAGATAAAGCAAAGAAAGCAAAAGAAGAAGCAGATGAAAAATTGCCAAAAGCAGTTTCAGGTGTATTAGATAATCTCGATTTAGGATAAGGAGTCCAAAATGGAATTGAATGATGTTCAATTATTTTCAACATATCAATTAAGTGGTGAATTACGTGCAATTCAGGATAGAATTGTTGTAGAGGAATTAAAAACTGGTGAAACAGTTACTAGTACTGGCATTGTTATTCCAGATGATAATGCAATAGAACGTGGCATTCGTCCACGCTGGGGGAAAGTATATCGTATTGGCCCGCTACAACATGAAGTAGAGCCGGGCCAATGGGTATTAGTCGAACACGGCCGTTGGACACGTGGTTTAAAAGTTCGCACAGTAGATGGCGAAGAAAAAACTATACGAATGGTTGATCCAGAAGAAATTTTACTTATAAGTGATGAACAGCCTGATGACCATGATCAATACGGCATTGGTGAAAATACAGTAATTGATGGTGCATGATTTATCAAGTTTTATCACGCCCTAGAACTGGTTCTGGATTACCATATCGTTATGCATGTCAGAATAGTGAAAATAC
>Ga0114996_10001783_pt1 | contig 28488 bp, 32 predicted proteins | sample ArcticOcean_MG_C_4_FD_87039 | JGI IMG/M metagenome (GOLD analysis project Ga0114996, IMG submission 87039) | Marine microbial communities from western Arctic Ocean - ArcticOcean_MG_CB4_134 | ecosystem: Environmental > Aquatic > Marine > Oceanic | place: Arctic Ocean: Canada Basin | collected... | reverse complement strand
CTGAACTGCGTCACCCCCGTCGGGTGGTTGGAGCGCATGACCCAGTACAAGATGAAGTCCCGCAACCAGGAGCGGATATCGGTCGGCCTGCTCGACTACCCGGTTTTGCAGGCGGGCGACATATTGCTGTACGACACCGACGAGGTGCCGGTGGGCGAGGACCAGCGCCAACACATAGAGCTTGCCCGCGACATTGCCGAGCGCTTTAATCACGTCTACGGCGACACGTTCGTGGTGCCCAACCCCGTGATCGCCGAGGCTGGCGCGCGGGTCATGGGCCTGGACGACCCGACGGCGAAGATGTCCAAGAGCTTCGCCCACATCCGGGGCCACGCCGTGCGCATGCTCGACGACCCCAAGGAGATAACTCGCTCGTTCAAACGAGCCGTCACCGACTCGGGCAACGAGATTCGCTTCTCAGACGACCCGGACAAGGCGGGCGTGAACAACCTGCTGGGCATATACCGGGTGGTGACCGGCAAAGGATCCGAAGAAGCCGAGGCCGACTTCACCGACGCTCGCGGCTACGGAGACCTCAAGGTGCGCGTGGCCGAAGTCGTCATCGAGGCGCTGTCCCCGATAGCGTCGCGTTACGCCGAACTGATGGCCGCGCCCGACGAGCTGGATCGCCTGCTCGCCCTGGGCGCTGACGCCGCACGAGAGTTCGCCGAACCAAAACTAGACGAAGTTAAGGAGCGGGTGGGCTTCATCCGTAGAGCCAAATGACACGCGCTCAAACCCATAGCCCGAGCCTGGAAGTGGTTCTATCCCTGAAAGAGGCGGGCGTCGACGGCAACGTCGTGCCCATATCTCGCGAGATTAACGCCGACCTGGAAACGCCCGTATCGGCGTATCTGAAGGTGGCGAAAGGTAGCTACTCGTACCTGCTGGAGAGCGTCGAGGGCGGCGAGCGCATTGCCCGTTACAGCTTCATCGGCACCGAGCCGTACGACATGATCAAGACCGGCCCCGGCCAGCCCGGCGGCGATGTCGACCCGCTGGTGCCCATCGAAAACGCGCTCGCAGGCTTAAAGGTCGTCCCCGGCTACGAGTCGAGCCGCTTCGATGGCGGCGCGGTCGGGTACCTGTCGTACGAGTCCGTCGGCCACTTTGAGCGGCTCCCGTCGCCCGACCTCGACCCGCTGGCCCTGCCCGAGTCGGTGTTCATGATGTGCGACACCTACCTTGTTTTCGACCACGTCAGGCATCGTATTCGCATAGTCAGCCAGGCCCGGCTCGATGGCGACGTGGCAAAGGCATACGAGCGAGCCGTGGGCAAGATCGACGAGATAGCCGAACGGCTGCGCGGGCCACTCCCGGCACCTGCGCCTGTTGTGGCCGGGCAAAGCCCAGGCTTTGCCGAGACCCCGGCTGGCTTTGAGGCGCTCGAAATTGCCGGGGTGCCGGTAACGTCCGACATGAGCCGGGAGTACTACGAGTCTGCGCTGGCGAAAATTACCGAATACATAGTCGCCGGTGACTGCATCCAGATCGTGTTTTCCCAGCGCTTCAGCACCGCCACATCTGCCGACCCGCTGGACGTGTACAGGGCCATGCGGGGCATCAACCCGTCGCCCTATATGTTCTATCTGAACCTGGACGGCTTCCAGATAATCGGCTCGTCGCCCGAAATGCTGGTGCGCTGCGTGGATGGCGAAATCGACTACCACCCCATCGCGGGCACCCGGCCCAGGGGCGCGACCGAGCAAGAGGACGACCAACTGGCAGACGAGATGCTGGCTGACGAAAAAGAGCGGGCCGAGCACATCATGCTCGTCGACCTGGGTCGAAACGACGTAGGCAGAGTGAGCGAGCCGGGTTCGGTTGAGGTAACTCAACTGATGGACGTAGAACGCTACTCCCACGTAATGCACATAGTCAGCCACGTGCGGGGGAAACTCAAAGCTGGCATGACCTGCTATGACGCCCTGCGCGCCTGCTTCCCGGCGGGCACAGTCTCCGGTGCGCCCAAGATTAGGGCAATGGAGATAATCGCCGAGCTAGAGCCGGTCAAACGCGGCCCATACTCCGGTGCGGTCGGCTACTTTTCACTGTCGGGGGATATGGACACGGCCATTGCCCTGCGCACCATGGTCATGAAGGACGGCGTCGCTCACATCCAGGCCGGGGGCGGCATCGTCTACGACAGCGTGCCAGCGTCCGAGTACGTAGAGACCATCAACAAGGCCTCCAGCGCTATGAAGGCGCTCGCCCAAGTCGAAGACGAAGCCCAAGTACGGGACCAAGACGAGGGCCGCGCCTCGGATGAGGGCCACGCCGGAGGGATGGGCCGATGATCCTGCTACTCGACAACTACGACTCGTTTACCTACAACCTGTACCAGTACATGTGCGAACTCGGTGCCGATGTGCAGGTGCTGCGTAACGACGAGACCACAATCCAAGAGATCGACCTGATGGCTCCCGAGCGCATCGTCGTGTCCCCCGGCCCGAAAAGGCCGTCCGACGCGGGCATTTCGCTCGATCTCGTTCGGCATTTTGGGCCGCGCATCCCGGTCCTAGGCGTCTGCCTGGGCCACCAGTGTGTCGGCCAGGCGTATGGCGGCACCATCGTCTCGGCGGGCGAGATAATGCACGGCAAGACCTCGCTCATTAACCACGACGGCCGGGGTGTGTTCTCAGGCTTGCCGAGCCCGTTCGAGGCCATCCGCTACCACAGCCTCGCCATAGATCGCGCCGACGTACCGGACGACCTGGAAGTGTCGGCGTGGACCGACAACGGCATCATCATGGGCGTACGCCATCGGTCGCACCCGGTCGAAGGCGTCCAGTTCCACCCGGAGTCCATAAAGACCGAGCACGGGAAGAAATTGCTGAGCAACTTCTTGGAAATGCCCGTGTCGGGAACAGAGAGTTCGGCATGATTAAAGACGCCATTGAATTGGTCGTTGCCCGAAGCGACCTGACAGAAGCCCAGGCCGGTGAGGCCATGACGGAGATCATGGACGGCACGGCGACCCCTGCCCAGTTCGGCAGCTTCGTCACAGCATTGCGGCTTAAGGACGAGACGCCAGAAGAGATCGCCGGTATGGCCCGTGTCATGCGCGCACGTTCCTTGCACGTAAATGCGACGGGGCCATTAGTGGACACATGCGGCACCGGCGGGGACGCGTCCGGGTCGTTCAACATATCCACCACATCGGCCTTTGTGGTTGCGGGCGCGGGAGTGAAAGTCGCCAAGCACGGCAACCGGGCCATGTCTTCCGGCTCTGGCAGCGCCGACGTACTGGAAGCCCTGGGAGCGAAGATCGATCTTGGGCCTGAGTCGGTCGAGCGTTGCCTGGCCGAGACCGGGTTCGGCTTCATGTTCGCCCAGCGCTTTCACCCGTCCATGAAGTTCGCTGCTGGACCCAGACGTGAAATCGGCATTCGCACGGTCTTCAACATTCTCGGTCCGCTGACGAATCCGGCCGGTGCACTCTCCCAGTTGATCGGTGTCGCCGACCCGGCAGTCGCGCCCAAAATGGCCGAAGTCCTCCGGTTGCTCGGCTCGCAGCATGCACTGGTCGTGCACGGCGCAGGCGGCCTCGACGAGATAACGCTCGCTGACGAGACGCGCGTGTGGGAGCTTTCTGGCGACCAGGTGCGTGATTACACCGTCACGCCCGAAGAGTTGGGGCTCTCCCGCATTAACACCGACACCATCCGAGTCGATGGCCCCGAGGAGAGCGCCGCCGTGCTGCGGGCCGTACTGTCCGGCACGCCTGGCCCCGCGCGGGACGTGGTGCTGGCCAACGCCGGTGCGGCCCTGTACGCCGCCGATAAGGTCGCTTCGTTGCGAGACGGCGTGGGTATGGCGACCCGCTCCATAGACGACGGCAGCGCCGGTTCGGTGCTGGAAAAATTCGTCGAACTTAGTAAGGCACTGGACTGAGCCATGACATCCGAAAACGCCCCGGACATACTCAAACAGATAGTGGCGGTGAAAGCACAAGAGGTTGAGCGTCTCAAGGCCGACGTGCCCGTCGCCGAGCTGGAGCGACTCGCCGCCGACCAGCCTGTGCCCCTGAACATGGTCGGCGCGCTGACCGGCGCGAGCATTCGAGTCATCGCCGAGATAAAAAAGCGCTCCCCAACCAAAGGCGACCTGCGGCCCGACATGGACGTTGCCCAGCTTGCCGGTACCTACGCCAGCAACGGCGCGGCCGCTATATCCGTGCTAACCAACGCCGACCACTTCGGCGGCAGCATTGGAGACCTCGCCACGGTCGCAAAGGTCGCGCACGCAACCGGTGTACCCGTGCTGCGCAAGGAGTTCATGTTCGACCCTTACCAGGTAATCGAGGCCCGAGCCCACGGAGCCGACGCGATTCTCCTCATCGTCGCCATGCTGGAACCGGGCCAACTCGCGTCGCTCAAGCAGCAGGCCGAGGCGCTGTGGATGCAGGTGCTGGTAGAGGTCCACGACGCGGCCGAACTGGAGGTCGCCCTGGACATAGGGGCTGAGATCGTCGGCATCAACAATCGCGACTTGCGCACCTTTGTCACCGACCTATCCACCACTGAGGCACTGGCACCGGCGGTTCCCGACGGCAAAATCATCGTCGGCGAGAGCGGCATTCACGGCCGCGCGGACATAGACCGCATCGCCGCCGCCGGGGCGCACGCCGCTCTCATCGGCGAGTCGCTGGTCGTCGCCCCCGACCCCGGCGCAGCGCTACGTGGGTTGTTGGCCCAGTGAGTGAGATGAGGGAGAGTGAGACCAGAGCGACCAGCCTCAAAATTTGCGGCCTGCGCGACCCACGCCACGCCCTGGTTGCCGCCGAGTCCGGCGCAGACTTGCTCGGCTTCGTCTTCGTTGAGGGAGTGCGGCGTCAGCTAACGCCCGCGCAGTGTGCCGAGATCATTGCTGCATATCGCCGCGAGCACGGCCCCGGCGGTCCTAAGCTGGTTGGCCTCTTCGCCAACCAGCCCGCCGACTTCGTCAACAAGGTGGCGGCAGACTGCGGCCTGGACCTCGTCCAGCTATGCGGCGACGAACGGCCCGACTACTGGGACCGGGTTGCACCGGACATCATCAAGCAGATCAAGGTCCGGGTCCAAGACGGCGACACCGACGCGGCCATTAAGAGCACTCTGGAACGAGTTGACGAGGTGTTAACGGCGGGCCACCGGGCCCTGCTCGACGCCTACGAACCCGGCCGACTGGGCGGCACCGGCACCTCTTTTGACTGGTCCATCGCCAGGGCCATTGCCCGCGACCGGGACATCGTCCTGGCCGGTGGCCTGACACCCGACAACGTCGGTGAAGCGATAACGACAGTCGAGCCCTGGGGAGTAGACGTCTCCAGCGGAGTAGAGACCGACGGCGTCAAAGACGAAGCCAAAATCCGCGCCTTCGCCGCCGCCGTCCGTCCTTGACACTCCCCGTAGCCGTCCCCTAGCCTAATCGGCGAGTTGCCCGCTTGCTGTGGCATGGCCCGCAGCAGGTGCCGCGCCAGGGACCACAAAGGCCGCTGGGAAAGGCGCGCGAATGGGCGCAAAACCGGGCTGCTCAAAGAGAACTTTTCTACGATTTTTTGGGAGGAATTGTGACTTACGAATTCAACCACGTGCACATCAAGGCAGAAGACCCAGCCGCCGCCGCCGAGTGGTTCGGCAAGGCCTTCGGCTTCACCGTAGCTAACGACTGGACCCGCGAGTTCGGTGACCGCTTCATCGCCTGCGACACGGTCGATGGCACCCGCATAAACATCTCCAACGCCCGCACCGGCGAGACGCTCGACGGCGGCGATTCTGGAGCCCGCTGGGGCCTGGAGCACATCGGGATTACCGTCGACGACCTTGACGCTGAGATTAAGCGCCTGGGCGAACTGGGTGCCGAGCTGCTGGAAGGCCCCATCGACGTGGCCGGCGGCCTGCGCATTGCCTTCGTGAAGTGCCCGCAGGACACTCGCGTAGAGATACTCCAGATGCCCGGCTAGGCCCAGCCCAGTCAGAGTAGACCAGCTAAACAAGAGAGGTCCGACATGGCCAGGCAGGTATTTTTTCCCAACCCGAACGGCAAGCCGTCCGGCTACTCACCGGCCGCCCGCGTGGGTAACACGATTTTTGTCTCCGGGCAGGTCGCCCTTGATAGCGACGGCAACCTTGTGGGACCGGGCGACTGCGGTGCCCAGGCCGTCCAGTGCCTGCGCAACGTGGGTGCGGCTCTAGAGGCTGCGGGCGGCCAGCGGGATGACTTGGTGAAGGTGTCCACCTTCTTGGTGGACGTGGCCGACTACGACGCCTACGCCTCCGCCCGGTTGGCCATGTTCCCGGAAAACGGACCGGCCTCGGCGACAGTCATAATCGCGGCCCTGGTGAAGCCGGAATTTCTCATCGAAATTGAGGCGGTCGCCATAGTTGGCGACTCGGACTAGGCGAACGACGCAATGGCTGGCTCAGACGACTGCATATTTTGCAAAATACGCTCCGGGGAGATACCCGGAGACACGCTGCATAGCGACGACACCTGCTTCGTCACCCGCGACATTGCCCCGGCGGCTCCGGTCCATTTGCTCGTCATCCCCAACGACCACTTCACGCACCTGGAGGGCCTCGACGCTGAGCGCACGAGTATGGTCGGCCATATGGTCATGGTCGCCCGGCAGATGGCCCAGACCGAGGGCATCGCCGACTCTGGGTATCGCCTGGTCATCAACCAGCGGGGTGACGCCGGACAACTAATCGATCACCTGCACCTCCACGTACTTGGGGGAGAAAAACTAGGGAGAATGGGCTGATGCCCTCGTTACTGGTCCTGACTGCCAAGCAGTTCAACAACCTTCAGCGCGGCGTGCAGGTGCACATGAACCGCACCCGCATACTCGCCATCGATCTGGCCGAGCGCCACGGCGTCGCGCCCGAGCCCTGCGACTTGGCCGCTTCGACTCATGACCTGTTCAAGGCCGAGCCCAACCACGTGCTCATCGAGATGGCCGGCAAGTACGGAGTAGAGATAGGCCCGCTAGAGAGCGCGAAGCCCATGCTGCTGCACGGTGCCGTCGCTGCAGCCTGGATGGTGGCTGAAGGCGGCCTCGACGACGCCAGAGTCATCAACGCCGTTCGCTGGCACACCTACGGCTGGTCGGACTTCGACGAGGCGGGCAAGGTCGTCTTCGTCGCCGACAAACTGGAGCCGTGGAAGGTAGAGGCCGACGCCGCGCTCGCGCCAATTCGTGAGCTTGCCGACACCGACCTGGACGCCGCTGTGCTGGCCATACTGGTCAAGCGCGAGGCCGAGCTAACGGCCGCCGGCGAGACGTCTCACCCCGAGAGCCTCGCGCTCATCGCCAAGCTGAGCTAGCCGAAAGGGCCAAAACCATGCGCGCAGCCATCCTCACCGCACCTCACACGCCGCTGAGCATCGAGTCTGTAGACCTCGACGACCCCGGACCTGGCGAAGTGAGGGTGAAGATGGCCGCCGCCGGTGTCTGCCACAGCGACTACCACCGCATAGACGGCCACCTGGCGATAGACACCCTCCCGTACATACCGGGCCACGAGGGGTCGGGCGTGGTGGAAGAGGTCGGCGACGGCGTCACCACCGTCGTGGCTGGCGACCACGTCGTGTTTTCCCTCACGGCCCAGTGCGGTCGCTGTCGGAACTGCACCGTGGGCAAGACCAACCTGTGCGAGTGGCACGCCCTGGGCTCCGGGTTTATGCCGAACGGCACCCACCGGTTTACCAAAGACGGCGCACCCATTTTTGCCGACCTGGCCACGTTCGCCGACCGCACTGTCGTCGCCGAGGGCTACCTCGTCAAAATCCGCGACGACGTGCCGTTGGACAAGGCGTGCCTCGTGGGCTGCGGTGTCATGACGGGCATCGGCGCGGTGGTGAACCGGGCGAAAGTCGAGCAAGGGGCGACAGCCGTGGTTATCGGCTGCGGGGGCGTCGGCCTCAACGTCGTGCAGGGCTGCTCTCTCGCATCTGCGTCGAAGATAATCGCCGTGGACACCGTCGATGCCAAGCTGGGTTACGCAGAGTCCGTCGGTGCCACGCACTTCATAAACTCGTCCAAGCAGGACGCGCTTGCCGAGATCAACCGAATCACCGGCGGAGGTGCCGACTACTCCTTCGAGGTCGTCGGCCTCACCCCCACCTTCAACCTGGCGTTCGCCGCCATCCGGCCCGGCGGTATGTGCGTCATGGTTGGCGTGCCCGCCACGGGTGCCGAGGTGTCGGTGCCCGGCATGTCGCTGTTCTACGACCGCACCGTCATGGGCACCTTCTACGGCAGCGCCCGGCCCAGGGAGGACTTTCCCTGGATCATTGACATGTACATGGACGGGCGGCTCAAGCTCGACGAACTTCTCACCGCCACCCGCCCGCTGGACGAGCTAAACGAGGCCTTCGAGGACATGGTGGCAGGCAGGCAAGCCCGCACCGTGCTTAGCTTTTAGCTGAAGAGTTAGTCCTGGATAATCGCGACGGCGCGGGTCGGGCCGCCGTGGGAGCCGCGCAGCTTTAGCGGGAAGCCCATGAACGTGAAGCGCTTGCCCACCAGCTGGTCGAGGTTGCACAGGTTCTCGTAGTGGGTAATGTGCTCACGGCGGCACATCATGTGGCACGGGTAGGTCTTCGACGTAGGGTTGTCCGGCGTCGGCGAGTCCACGCCGAAGGTCTTCACCCCGTTGTCCACTATCCACTGGCTGCCCGACTCGCTTATGCCGGGGAACTCGCTCAGGTACTGGGGCGTGTCCTTGTAGCGGTCGTAAGTGGCGGTGTACAGCAGCAGAATGTCGCCCTTGCGTAGCTCTTGCCCCGAGCGGGCGACGGCGTCGTCGAGGTCGGCGGCGTCTATGTCCTCGGCCGTCTTTTTGTGCGACACGTCAATGCATATGGCGTCGCCGAAGAACAGGTCCAGCGGCATCTGGTCGATGGTCTGGGCATCCGGGTCCGGGTCCAGGTGACTGAAGGCGTCCACGTGAGTGGGGCCGTTGTCGTTCATCATGAACCCGGTGGTCTGGAACGAGAACCCGCCCTCGAACCGGTCCTTCGTCTCCTCGTGGGTGACGTGTTGGAAGATCACCGTCTTTAAGTGGCCGGGATACACGTTCATCCCCTGGTAAATGTCTACGGACAGGTCTATTAGCTTGCTCATCTTTTCACTTTCTCTCCGCGAGGCCCGGCCTCGCTCTAGGGCTCTTCGCGCTAGCGCTCATCGGCTTCTCCGCACGGGCTTTGCCCGGCTCGTCAGGGATTCTTCGGCTTATCGCCTCATCGCTTTGGCAATTAACCGTTCGTGTTTTTGCTCAGTACATGACCACACCGGCGGAGACGTTCATGTCTTCGCCGGTTATTGAGGCCGCCTCTTCGGACGCCAGGTACACCGCCGCCGATGCGATGTCGTCGGGTTTGACGAAGCGGCCCAGGGGCGACGCGGCCACCAGCTCGGCCTCGGCCTGCTCTTCGGTGATGCCCTTTGTCTTGGCGAGGTTTTCGACGACCCAGGCGATGCGTTCGCCCTCCACTGGTCCCGGCGAGACGACGTTCACCCGCACCCCGTGCGACCCGGCGTCGAGCGCCAGCGTGCGCGCCATGCCCACCAGCGCCATCTTGCTCGCCGAGTAGGGCGTGCGGTTGGGCAGGGGGCGCTTGCCGGTCATCGAGCCGATTATGACGACCGACCCGCTGCCTCGCTCGACCATCTGCGGCATGAACGCCTTGCAGCACAGGAACGTCCCCCGCACGTTCACCGCGAACGTCTCGTCCCAGTCGTCCGGTTCGATCTCCCACATCGGTGCCACCGGCCCGCCTGCGCCGCTGTTGGCGACCAGCGTGTCCACGCGGCCGAACTCGGCGAGCGCGGTCGTGCCCAGGCGCTCAACTTGCTGCCGGTCGGTCAGGTCGGTCGGCACCACAAGCGCCCTGCGACCCAGCGCCTCGATCTCTTTGGCCGTCTCTTTCATGCCGTCCACGCTGCGGGCGGCGAGCACCACGTCCGAGCCCTCCCGGGCGAACCGGATGGCGATGACTCGGCCAATGCCCCGACCGGCACCGGTCACGACTGCAACGGACCCACTATTTAGAAGCGGCATCGAGGACTCCTACAGGTGTTGTTCCCAGCTCGGCGCTGGCTATTATTTCCAGGCACCGGTCTTCGTTTGGGGGCATCAGGGTCGCGGTGCGTACGTCTCGTACCAGTCGCTCCAGCCCGCGCTTTCTCAGTGCGCCACGGCCGCCGACCACGTGCATGGCGCGCGACGTGACCGACAGCGCCGTGACGGAGCCCGCGTACTTGGCCCGCGCCGCCATCAGCGCGTGGGCTTGGGGTGGTGCTGCGTCCCAGCCCTGCGCCATCTCGTCCAGAATCGCGACGGCCCCGTGCAACTCCGCCGCCATCTCTGCGATGTGCCGTCTAACGGGAGACTGATAGGCCAGCGTTTCGGTCTCGTCTTCGTAACGCTTCGTCTTTGCGTGGGCCACGGCCATGTCGAACGCCTGCCGCGCCACGCCTAAATAGACGGCTGCGTACCCCAGGCCGAATAGCTCCATCACGCCGGCCGTTCTGGGTTGGCCGGGTTTGCCCAGCAGCGCGCTGGCGTCCACAAAGCAGTCCTTGAAATTAGACGCCGGGCTCACCGTGGCCCGCATGCCCATCGGGTCCCAGCCGCCCTCTATGGTCAGCCCCTTGGACCCGGCGGGCACCAGCACAAGCTGGTATGCGTCGTCACCAGCCCCTTCCGGCATCGGCGCCATCGTGCAGTGCACCATGTAGCGGCTGGCGGCACCGGCCATGGTGCCGAAGTGCTTGCGACCGTTCACGACATAGCCGCCGTCTACCGGGCTTACAGTCGTCAGCCGAGTGCCGGTAGTCGGCCGCATGTCGGGCTCGCTGCCCCAGCTACCCAGCATGGCCCCTTGTTCGACCACGTCGGCGTAGATGATGGCGCGCTGCTCCGGCGTGCCCAGCGCTTCTACGAGACGCAGCACCACCGAGTGCATGTTGGTCGTCATCGCGGTGCTGGCGCACCCTCGGGCAAGCCGCTCGATCACCCGGATGTAGGTGTGTGTGTCCAGGCCTAACCCGCCGTGTTCCTGTGGCACCGTGGCCCTGAGCAGGCCTTGTTCGCGCAGGTCGGCCCAGTTTTCTAAGGGATGGCTCGCCGACTCGTCGTAGCCCACCGCTCGTGGGCCCAGGCTGTCCGTCGCAAGGCGCTCGGCGAGCGCTACGACAGCAGTCCGATCTTGTTCACAGGCCAGGTCATTGGCTGAGTCACTGGCCGGATGGGAGTTCAGGCTCATGGCGCGGCAAGGATACCAAATGGAGCCGACATCGTTGACCGGCGGGTTCGGCGCGCTTAGTCTGGCCCCCACAAACCCAGCTTTAGGAGTGGCGATGTACGACCTTCTGATAACCGGCGGTCTGGTACTCGACGGCGCGGGCAACCCCGGCCAGTACCTGTCGATTGGCGTGCGGGACGGCGCACTGGAGGTCCTGCGCGGCGATGTGTCAGGGGTCCAGGCGACTCGCACTATCGACGCCACCGGCCGCGTCGTCAGCCCCGGCTTCATCGACGTGCACGCTCACTCAGGCCTGGTAATCCTCGAACAGCCAGAGCACATGCCAAAAGTGCACCAGGGGGTGACGACCGAGGTCATCGGCATAGACGGCAACTCCTACGCCCCTTTCCATAACCCGGGCGATCTGGACAAGATGATCCGCATCAACTCCGGCCTCGACTGCGATCCCGACCTGCCCCAACGCTGGAACAGCGTCACCGAATACCTGGCCATGTTCGACCGCAAAGTCGCCGTCAACATCGCCTACGTCGTGGGCAACTCGCCGCTGCGCGTGGGCGCAATGGGCTGGGGGAGCAACGCTCCGACAAAGAAAGACATGGAGAACCAAAAGGCCCTGCTTAGAGAAGCCATGTCCGAAGGTGCGTTCGGCATCTCGACGGGCCTGGACTACCCGCCCGGCAACTTTGCCGATACCGACGAGCTGGTCGAGCTATCGAAAGAGGCCGCTAAGCTTGGCGGCTTCTACCACACGCACGTGCGCTACCGCCTCGGCGACCGCTTCCTCGACCCGTTCAGGGAGGCATTAGAGATCGGCAGGCGTAGCGGCATACCCATTCACCTGACGCACATGTTCAGGCGCACCACCAACCCCGGCGGCGTCAATCGCATCTTCGATCTCGTAGAGTCGGCCAGGGACGAAGGGTTAGACGTCACCTTCGACTGCTTCCCCTACAAGTACGGCGGCACCCGCATCCTCATCGTCTTCCCCGACTGGGCGCACGACGGCGGCCCCGAAGCATTAAAGGCAGTGCTGGCATCAGAAGAGGGCCGCGAGCGCCTGCGCAAAGAGGTCATCCCCCGCTCCCTGGGGTGGGACGAGATGTGGCTGACCTACTTCAAAGAGCCCCAGAACAAACGCTACGAGGGCAAGTCCATCGCCATGGTCTCCGAGATGCGCAAACAGCACCCGGTAGACGCCCTGTGCGACCTGCTGTTGGAAGAGAACCTGCGCGTGTCGTACTTCGCCGACGCCGTGGACGCCAGCATCATCCCCGACCTCATCGCCCACCCCCTGTACATGGTGGGTAGCGACGCGCTGCTCATCGGCGACTTCCCCGCGCCCATGGGCTACGGCTGCTTCCCCGTCATCCTCTCGGAGATAGTGCGGGAGGAGAAAAAGGTGTCGCTGCCCGACGCCATTCGCAAGATGACGTCTTACCCGGCGTTCAGGGTGGGCATCCCCGACAGGGGCCTGATAAAAGACGGCTTCAAGGCCGACCTCGCCATCTTCGACGCCGACGAAATTCGCGCCCACGCCACGAGGCAAAAGCCAAAAGAGCTGTCTACTGGTATTGACTACGTCATCGTTAATGGCGAGGTAGTAATCGACGAGGGCCGCCACACCGGCGCACTGCCCGGCCGAGCCCTGAAGCGCGGGGGCTAGAGGGGCGACGGCCAACGAACATTTGGGGCCGCAAGTGTGAGTAAATTGACCGATGCGATTTAGGACGCCATTCACGGTCCGTCGCTTGTTCTGGTTGCCGTGGCCGCTGCCGCGCTGCTGATCCAGTGCAGCGACGCACGGAGCCTCGCCGATGACGGTCCGCAGCCAACGCCGACTCGCGACAGCGTCCAGCCGACGCCCGTCGGTGAACAGCCAGTGTCCACCGCTGCTGCCGAACCGCCGCAACCGACACCTGCCCGAGCAGGATTCGCCCACCCCGTGGTCGATCCCATCGACCCCTCGGAGTGTATCGTGACCAGCGACACTCCCTCAAAGGGGATGAATTCCAGCGACCTACGCCTATGGGAGAAGTTGGACCCTGTAGGAAAGCGAGTTCTCGAAGTCAAAAACATGTACCACGGTCAACTAATGGCCATCCCAGGTGTAGTTGCGATCGGTACGGGTCGCGAAGAGAAGGATGGTGCTCTCTTAGACCGGCTTGTGATCAAGGCGTATTTTGACGTAAACCGGCCCGCGGCTTTCCGTGACGCGGTAGACTAGGTGCCGAAGGAATTGGAAGGGCGTCCGGTCCAGATTATCGAGGAGGGACCGATAAAAGAAGCAGGCGGGTCCTGAAGAACTCGTCGGCGTGGTAGCCACCCCTAGATGCGGGGTTCGGGCAGCGGCCTAAGGCCTCACGATCATCTTGATCTGGTCGCTGGGGGTGGTCAGCGACTCGAACGCGCCCTGGATGTCCTCTAGTGGCACCACCGCGCCCGGAGCCAGCAGGGGCCCGGTGTTCACCAGCCCTCGCGCCATCAGGTCCAGCCCCGTGCGCCAGTCGGAGGGCTCGTCCGAGATGGTCGTCACCATGCGTATTTCGCGGGCTATCCAGTCCACCGGCATTACCGGCACCGGGTCCCACGACAGCGCCACCAGCACCACCGACCCGCGCTTGCGCACCGCCGACATGGCGTCCGAAAGCGTGTCGCGCGCACCGGCCGTCTCGATGATCACGTTGGGGCCCTTGCCGTCTATTAGCTCCACCAGCGCTTCCTCTAGGTCGACCTCGCGCGGGTCGAGCACCAGGTCAGCGCCGGACCTCTTTGCCGCATCCGCTCTCGCGGGCGCCGGTTCGATGGCGATCACCTGGGACGCGCCCGCCGCCTGGGCCACCTGTATGCACAGCAGGCCGATGGGCCCCGCGCCGATGACGGCGACCGAGTCGCCAATACGAAAGCGCGCCTTGTGTATGGACCGCACGCCCTTGCACAACGGCTCGGTCATGGACGCGGACAGCAGGCTGACATTCTCGGGCAGCATTAGCGGCTGCCACTCCTTCATGACCACGTACTCGGCGTAGGCCCGCGACGACGGCGGCTGCATCTGCCAGCCCGCCTTGCGGAAGTTCAACCTCGGGTCGGCATCCACGAAACGGGGTATGCCAGGCGGCCGCTCGCCCCCCCCGCCGACGATGGCGTCGCCAACGGCCCAGCGGGTTACACCCGGACCGAGGGCAGCGACCGAGCCAGAGTACTCATGACCCAGCGTGGACCCATGAGGTACCACGTCGTGCATGAAGCCGTGCACGTCGGTGCCGCAAATAGAGGCGTACTCGATGCGCACCAGAATTTCGCCGCCCTCCGGTCCGGGGACGGGAAGATGCTCAATTTCGAATTGCTGAGGCCCCGTGTAGACGGCGGCCCTCATCGTATCGGGCACCGGTTCAGCGCCCCTCGTTGCTCCGTTGGTGGCCGTCAAACTACGCCCCAACTAAAGCGCATCCCATCACAGCGCATCTCATCAAAGCGCACTGGGAATACCCAGCTGGGCGGCCAGTCCACGGCGCTGGCGATCGCAGTCTCTTAGAGCCACCTTCAAGCGCTCCTCCTCCGTAACGTCCATGTAGTAGCCAATGGCGGCTCGCTTGCCGCCATAGTAAAAAAAGCCTATGCCGCCGACTATCCAGCGAATGTCGCCGCTGCGGGTGCGAATGCGGAACTTGTACGGTTCCTTGCGCCTGCCGCGCAGCATCGCGGTGGCCGCCTGTCGCACCTCGTCTTTATCACCATGTACCACCAGGAACCTTGGCTCCTTGCCGATAAGCTCATCGTGCTCGTAGCCGGTCCCTTCCTGGAAATAACTGTTGGTCAGGCTGAAGACGCCGTCGTCAACCACGTACACGCCAATGGGCGAATTGGCGAGCATGGACAGGAAAAGCTGAGAGGCGAGCGAGTCAAAGTCGGGGTTCTCGTCGCGCAGCCGGTCCAAGTCCAGCGCGCCCATTGGCGTGCCTTTGCCCCTCGACCCTGCGTTTCGTCGCCCGCTGTCCATGGCTCTAGTCGGCTCCTGCGCCTGTCAAAACTTCCCTTGTCACACCTTCACTGGCCAAAACTTCGCCTACCAAAATTTCCACTAGGGTGAACTCTCTGGGGCGGCGGGTGTGACTGGCTCGGTCGACTCGACGACGACCCCGGGCATTGATCCGAAAATCTTCGGGTCCAACTCTGCCAGCAACGTCAACTGATCGCCGTCGAAGTGCAGAGAGACGGTCTGGTCTATGGTCGCGTGCTTCATGGCGATCTTGCCGGGTACGCTGTCCATAGCCGTCTGGAACTCTTCGGCGACCTGCGTGGCCATCGCCTTGTCCATGGTCAGCCAGGCCAGCAGACGGGACTCGGACAGGTCGACCATTGCGTCGTCCGAGAGTTCGATTTCCCCCCCGGATGATGGCCCCCAACCGGGCACTCCGTTCGCCCTCTTGGAGTGAGTGGATTTCGGTGAAGTGCTCGGCCATCTTCGCCGTCCGATCTCCCTCCTCCAACTCCGCCAGCTTGCCCCAGCCTGCGGTACTTGAATCGGTAGATTTCGCCGTGATGGCCTCCTCTGATTCTTTCCCGCCGCAAGGCGGGCCGGGTCGAAGTGAGCGAATACTACCATTTAGAGAGCGGCCTAATGGCCGACCGACGTAGACTTAAGACGTAGACTTAACCTGGAGCATATCCAGAATGCAGATCGACCTCACCCCACAAGCGTTTGGCCTCATCCGTAGCCGGGGCGGCACCGCCGCCATCGACTTCATTCCCCCCATAGGCTGAGGGGGCAAGCCCGAGGTGTCGGTCCACACCTACCTGCGAGGGAAAAAGCTGGACTCCTACCGCACTTTCCAAATCGCAACCGAGGGCGACGAGCCCATAAGGCTGCTCGTTTCCCAGAAAATGGCGACGTGGTCCAGAGGCCTCGCCATAGGAATCCGCAAGTTCTTAATCTGGGAGTCGTTCGACATCCAGGTCATACCGGTGCACTCTCACGCCCCCGGCATCACCTGAAACCATTAGACTCAGGCTGTCGGCCTGAGAATGAACAAACTCCACATAGTCGCTACCCCTATAGGTAACCTGCAGGACGTATCCGCCCGGTCGCTGAGCGTCCTGGGCACCGTCGGCCTCATCGCCGCCGAGGACACCCGTGTCACCCGCCGTCTGCTCAGTCGCCACGGCATCTCGACCCGGGTCACGAGCTATCACCGCCACTCGTCTCCGGCAAAACTTGAGTCTTTGCTGGCGGCGTTGCAAGAAAACGACGTCGCCCTAGTCTGCGACGCGGGCACCCCCGGCATAAACGACACCGCCGACGAACTGGTCCGAGCCGCAACTGAGGCCGGAGTCGAAGTAGTCTCCGTGCCCGGCCCGTCGTCTGTGACGGCCGCCATATCCATTTCCGGGCTGGACATAACAGGGTTCGTTTATCTGGGTTTTTTGCCCAGAGCAAAGGCCGACCGCAAGCGGCTGCTAGCCGAGCGCGCAGCCGAGCCACTGGCGCTGGTGGCGTTGGAGACGCCGCATCGCATCAGTGCGGCCCTGGGGGACATGCTGGACGTACTGGGCGACCGCGACATCTCCGTATGCCGTGAACTGACCAAGCTGCACGAAGAGGTCTTTCGCGGAACCATATCCGGTGCCATCGAGTACTTTGCAGAGCCTCGTGGCGAGTTCACGCTGGTGGTGGCGGGAGCGGCCCCGGTGCAGACAGACCCGGGGGGCGTCGAGGCAGAGGCCGCTCAGATGCTTCGCAAACTCCGCGGTGAGGGCTCGACCGGCCGCGACGCCGTAGCTGAAGTGGCAGACATTACCGGCCTGGCCAAGCGCCGTGTCTACGAGATGTGGCGCTACGGTGATACCATTTCCACTGAGTAGCCAGTCGCCCGCTTGCCGGGCCATTCGGCCGCTCAGCACTCCCCATGCCAGCGCATAAACCCGAAAAAATACTCGTCGCCGTTGCCTGGCCGTACGCCAACGGCTCCATCCACATCGGCCACATCGCCGGCACCTACCTGCCCGCCGACATATTCGCCCGCTACCACCGCATGAAGGGCGACGACGTGCTCATGGTCTCCGGCGCGGACGCTCACGGAACGCCGGTGACGCTCGAAGCGGAGAGCCGGGGAGTGAACCCCCGAGAGATAGCCCTCGGCTATCTCTCGGAGTTCCGGGACAACTGGGAGCGGCTGGGCATCAGCTTCGACTTGTTCACGTCCACCCACACAGAAAATCATGCGACCGTCGCACAGGACGTTTTCAGCACGCTCAAAGCCAACGGCTACGTCTACCCCGACACCACCCTTCAGCCTTATAGCGAGGTGGACAAGCGCTTCCTCGCGGACCGCTACGTCGAGGGCACCTGCCCCCACTGCGACTACGGCAAGGCGCGTGGGGACCAGTGCGAGAACTGCGGCCGCACCCTCGACGCCAAAGACCTCATCGACATCCGCAGCAGGGTTTCAGGCGACGTGCCCGTCTTCAAAGAGACGACCCACTACTTCTTCAAGCTCTCGGCGTTCCAACGCCAGTTGCAGCAGTGGATGTCAGAGGGCAAAGACGGGTGGCGAGCCAACGTCCTTAACTTCACCAGGGGGTTCCTCGAAGGCGGCCTGAAAGACAGGCCCATCACCCGCGACATCGAGTGGGGCGTGGCACTGCCAGACGGCGACGACATCGAGAACGCCGACAGTAAGCGACTGTACGTGTGGTTCGAGGCCGTCATTGGCTACCTGTCGGCGTCAAAAGAGTGGGCCCAGAAACAGGGCGACCCCGACGCCTGGAAGCAGTTCTGGACCGGCGACGCCCGCGCCTACCACTTCATGGGTAAAGACAACATTACCTTCCACACCATCCTGTGGCCCGCTATGGAAATGGGCTACGGTGGCCTCAATCTGCCGGAAGATGTGCCCGCCAACGAGTTCCTGAACATGGAGGGCTTCAAGCTCTCCACCAGTGGCAACTGGGCCGTGTGGCTGCCCGACTACCTGGAGCGCTACGCGCCCGATCCGCTCCGTTACGTCGTCGCCGCCAACATGCCGGAGACGTCTGACTCCGACTTTTCATGGCGCGAGTACGTGCGGGCCAACAACGACGAGCTTGTCGCCACCTGGGGCAACCTCGTTCACCGTGTGCTGAGCATGAGCAACCGCAACTTCGACGGCACGGTGCCCTCGTTCATCGAAGATTCTAGCGACGAAGAGGGCGCCGTCCTGCTCGCCGCTGCCAGTACCCTGCCTGAGCAGGTCGGCAGCGACATAAGCGCCGCCCACTTCCGGCGCGGGTTGGAGCGTTCGATGACCCTCGCCAAGCAGGCGAACAAGTACCTGGAGAATCGGCAGCCCTGGAAGGCAGTCAAGACCGACCGCGACCACGCCGCCAGGACCCTGTGGGTGGCCCTGGGGGTCATCAACTGTCTCAAGACGACGATGTACCCGTACCTGCCATTCACCTGCCAGAAGCTGCACGAAATGTTGGGCTTCACCAGCCAGCTTGACCAAGAGCCCTGGGTCTGGTCGAGCGACGACCTGACGCCCGGCGCGGCCTTGCAAAGCCCGCAGCCGCTGTTCGCCAAGCTGGACGAAGCAGTCGTCGAAGAAGAGGTGGCCAGACTTGGCGCTTGATCGACCCACCGTCTCGCCCCCCGATTTAGACGCTATCTACGCCCCGGTCGTCGACGGCCTGGCCCGCGTCGAGTCCAGGCTGACCGAGCTTGGCGAGGGGAAGTTCTCCTACCTGACCGAGCCGCTGAACCACATGTTGGAGTCCATCGGCAAGATGATGCGACCGGCCGTGACGCTGCTGTCGGCCGGGTTTCACCCCAACGACGGCAAAAATGCCGAGATCATGGCGGGGGCGGTCGAGCTTTTGCACATCGCCACGCTCATCCACGACGACACCGTGGACGACTCCGACCTGCGCCGCGGTCGAGCTACGGTCGCTAACTTGTGGGGTAGAGATGCAGCCGTGGTAGTAGGCGACTACATCTTCGCCGCCTCTGCGACCTTCGTGTGCGACACCGGCAACGTGCGGGTCATCCGCCGGTTCGCAGAAACCATCATGGAATTGTCCAAGGGCCAGCTATACGAAATGGCCAACGCCTACAGTCCTGAGCAGGACATGGCGGCCTACCTCGACCGCATCTACAACAAGACGGCGTCCCTGTTCGCCACCGCCGCAGAGACCGGAGCCGTACTCAGCGGCACCGACGAGCCTACCGTGCAGGCACTGCGCGATTACGGCTACAACCTGGGCATGGCCTTCCAGATATTCGACGACATACTCGACGTGCGAGGCTCAAGAGAGAAAATCGGCAAGCCCGTCGGCAACGACCTGTTGCAGGGCGTCGTCACGCTGCCTGTGCTGACGTATATGAAGCGCAATCCCGACGACAACTCCGTCGCCGACTTCTTTGCCAACCCTGAAGACCGCGACCCGGCCGCCCGCGTCATCGAAGCAGCCCGCGTGCCGGAGATCATCGACGAGGCCTGCGCCTTCGCCCACGAAATGTGCGACAAGGCCCGCGAGGCCCTGGCCCGGCTCCCCGACGTCCCAGCGCGCCAGTCGCTACTGGGCCTGGTCGACTACGTAATAGCGCGAGATAGGTAAGAAGAGCTAGCTAATAACCGACTTCGGTGTCGGGATCAGGCGGTTGATTATCGCTCGCTCGCGGTCGAGCATCTCGGTGACGCGCGGCATCATGTCGTTTGTCCACGCATCGGTCTCGTAGACCGCCTTGTACAGGCGCTCGCGGTCGGCCTCGTCTTCGAAGCGGCGAATCCACACGTAGTGGTCCGGGTCCTCTTCGTCAATGAACGTGGCGACCACCACCATGCCCTTGGACACCTGGTAGGGCATCACCGTCCCGTCCATGTAGGCGGCCCACTCGTCCCGCTTGCCGGGCTTGCACCAGTACTGTCTCAGTTCAAATAGCAACTTGTTCTCCTAAACTTTTTACTTCGGTTGTTTGCCAGTTTGTCTGTCTGACGAGAAAGAGCGGTCAGGACAAATAGAACAGGCCGATGCTCGCCCCTATGTAGATCGCGATAAGTAACAACGCCTCCGGCTTCGCCCAGCGTCTTACGCCGGTCGGGCCTATGGGCGCGGTGCTATTGCCCGGGGCGGCATTGGCCATATTGGGCTTGCGCGAGCGCACCAGCAGTGCGCCGATGACTATGACGGTCATGCCAACGGCGATAAGGGCCGTGTACCCATGCGACGGCGAGATCGCAGCCCACAGCGTGCCGTCGGTGAAGGCCAGTTCATTGGCGGCCATTATGAAGCCCATGTTGAACAGGTTCGAGCCCAGCAGGTTGCCCACCACCATCTCGGGCGCGCCCAGTCTAAGGGCAGCTATTGAAGTAGCCAGTTCCGGCAGGGAAGTGCTGATGGCCAGGAACTGGGTCCCCACGAACGACTCGTCCCACCCGTGTGTGTCCGCCAGGCCGTCACCGACGTACGACAGCCACACAGAGCTGACTATGACAACCAGCGCTGCGGCGACGTATAGCCCGATAGCCGGGCCAAGCTCGCCGACTTCTTGTTCGTCGTCCGGCTCGTCGTTTGTGTCGGGTTCTGGCTCGGCCTTATCGCTACCTTTCTCGGAACGGTACAGGGCGTACGTGGAGAACAAAAAGAAGGCGACCAACACGGCGGTCAGCGGGCTGAAGTACCAGCCATTCATGCCCGAGGTCAGGTGATGGACGAGCACCGAGACAGCGCCGATGCCAATAACTCCGATGCCCAGTACAGCGACAAGCATTGGCGCGCGAGATACCGATCCCAGTAGCGGCCCGTTGCGCCACATCATGTCGGCAATGCCGATTATGAAGATGTTTACAAGGTTGCTGCCGAACGCAGACCCGGCGGCCAGGTCGGGGGAGTCCTGCAGGCCGATAGCGCTGATGCCGGTGCCCAGTTCGGGCAGTGAAGTAGCGGTGGCCAGCAGCACAATGCCGACGAACGTGTGGCTCAGGCCAGTGCGCCGGGCGATGACGTCAGAGGCGCGGGCCAGGTACCAGGCACCGCCCAGAATGAGGACCGCTGCCGCGAGCAGCTGAAGCCACAGGAGCGCGGCTGGCAAGCGCTAGTCTACCGACAGGACTTGAAGCAAATTGGTGCCGCCAGGGACACCTATCGGAAGGCCCGCAACCAGTATCACCAGCGAGCCGGAGGCCACGCCAGAAACCTTAACGGCTTCCTCTTGAACGCGGGCAAAAAAGTCGTCCAGGTCGCGCACAGGGGCCGTCGTCACCGGCAGGACGCCCCAACTCATAGTGAGCGCTCGCTGCGTCTCGGCAGACGGCGTCAGGGCCAGTATCTGGGCGGCCGGGCGATACTTGGAAACCCGCCCGGCGGTGCTGCCCGACTCGGTGAAGGCGACTATTAAACTGGCACCCAGTTGATGTGCCGTCTGGCAGGCGTTGTATGCAATGGCGTCGTCCGTCTGGTGTTCCAGGTCCTCGCGCTTATCCAGCAATATGGACTCGTAGGGGAGAGCCTTTTCGGCCTCTATCGCCACCTCTGCCATTATCTCCACCGCAGCGATGGGGTACTTTCCAATCGAGGTCTCGCCGGAAAGCATTATGGCGTCGGAGCCGTCGAACACGGCGTTGGCAACGTCGGTGACCTCGGCGCGAGTGGGGGCGGGTGAAGAGATCATCGACTCCAGCATCTGGGTGGCGGTGATGACCACCTTGCCAGCCCGGTTGCAGGCCCGGATGAGCCGTTTTTGAATGACCGGTACCTCTGCCAGTCTGACCTCAACGCCAAGATCGCCACGGGCGACCATAATGCCGTCGCTGGCTTCCAGAATGGACTCGAAGTTGGTCACGCCCTCGGCCATCTCTATCTTCGAGACGATCAGCGGACGGACCCCCCGGCCGTCGAGAATGTCGCGGGCCGCCTTTACGTCTGCATCAGATGTGACGCCGGAAAGGGCCACGAAGTCGGCGGCCTGGTCTGCGGCGAAGTGCAGGGCGGTGCGGGCCGCCTCGTCGGGGAACGGCTGCGACGGGGCAACGCCGGGAATACTCACTCCCCGGCCCTCGGTAATGCGGCCGGACGTCAGCGCCTGGCAAATCACATCCTCGTCGTCAATACGCATGACCCTTAGCTGGATCAGGCCGTCGGAAATCATCACCTTGTTGCCGGGGTCGGCGTCGCGGTGAATGCCTGGCGGCGTAACGCATATCAGGGTCTTGTCGCCCACCAGCGCCCGGCTCGTCAGGACTATATCGTCACCGGGTTCAAGGTTGATCACGCCGGGCACCGTCGGTCCGGTCCGGTACTTCGGGCCGGGCACATCCACCATTATCGATACGGGGATGTCGAGCTTGCTGGAAGCGGCCCGCACGTTGTCGGCAGCGCTGGTGTGGGAGTCGAGCGTTCCGTGGGACAGGTTCAGCCGGGCAACGCTCATACAGGCGTTAACGAGCCCCTCAATGCTGGCGGCGGACTCGACGGCCGGACCGAGCGTGCAGACAATCTTTGTTCGCGGTCGCGAGCTGTTGAGGCGAGAAATTTGTGGTGACAAGTCGTTACAAGGCTACTACAGGCCGGGTTGTGCCACACGGGTCGTGGCGCGGTTTTTGGTTTCGTTTAAAATAGCGGAGATGGAAGAACTTCAGACGCTCAGCGAACTACAAGACATAGATATCGAGTTGCAGACTCTGGACGAAACCTTCGCCGAGTATCAAAGAAAACTCACAGATGAAGGCGACCTGCCGAAGATAAAATCCCAGCTCGTCAAAATAGACGCCGTCCTGGAAAACCGCTCAGTAAAACACCGGGCGGCGGAACGGAAAATCGATGACCTGGTAGCAACAGTAAAAGGCATCGACCTACGGCTGTACGACGGCTCCGTCACGAACTTGAAGGAGCTGGAAGCACTTGGGGAGCAGCGCGAGTTCTCGGCCACCCAGCGGACCGAGAGCGAGGACGTACTGCTGGAGCTGATGGTCGAGATCGACGGGTTCCAAAACGCCCGGGACAAGCACGTAAACGCTATTGAGCGACTCACCGGTGCGAGAGAACGCGAACTCGCCGAGCTAAAGGCCTCAGAGTCCGATTTGTTGAGCGAAATCGCCGAACTAAAAAGCGCTCGGAAGGGGTATGCGTCCCAGTTGCCTCCGACACTGCTCGCGAGGTACGAAACCCTGCGGAGGTCCAAAGGCGGACGCGCTATGGCCACGCTCGACGGCCACCTGTGCTCTGTGTGCCGGGTCGAATTGCCCGTCGGAGACCTGGGCAGGGCGAAGACCGGCCAGGAGGTCGTGCAGTGCAACAGCTGCCGACGCATCATCTACGCCGGTTAGGCGCGGCTCCAGGTCACGCGGGTGAACCAGGCTGTGCAGGCTCTGAAGGCGGCCTCAGCTGAGAGCCATCGGCTACAGCCGCCCCGTCGCCGAGCAAGCCGACTCTGTTGGCTCTTCGGGCTCTCCTGAAGGCTTTGACGCCGATTTCGCAGAGTACTGTGACATTAACCTGCACCAGGCTTTGGAGACGTTTGTCGAACGTGACGGCGACGGTGACAGGGCGGCGTACGCTCGCATGGTCAAATTCATGCGCGAGTCCGGCAGTGAGTACCTGGCCGTCGTACCAGATTCGCGCCACCTGGGGGACGACCTTGAGGCCGTAGCCCGGACGCTGCTAGAGATAGACGCCACCGGGTCGACCGTCATCTGCATGGACATCGACTTCCCCGACCCCATCCAGAACGCCTTCCAAGCCCTTGGGGTAAAGGGCGTGTCCCGGACACGGAGCAAGCGCGTGCGGGAGTCCATGCGCCTCCGTGCGGCGCAGGGCAAAGCACTGGGGCGACCGCTGTTCGGGTACCGCATAGGCGCCGATGGCAAGCTGGAAGTATTGCCAAAAGAGGCCGCCGTCGTGCAGTTCATATACCGGCTCTACACCTCCGACGACATGGGTTACCGGCTCATAGCCGCACACCTCAACGAGCGGGGCATCACCACCCGCAAGGGCTCGCCCTGGAACGTGGTGACCGTTAGAGACGTCTTGCGAAACCCTGCGCACACCGGCACGTACGCCAGGTTCGGTCTGCGGCTGCCAAAAGTCCACGAAGCCAACATAGACGCCGAAACCTTCAAGGCCGCCCAGGACCGCATGCGCGCCCGCAGGCCCATCGGCAGGGTTGCTCGACCCGAGCCATTCCTGCTGTCCGGGCTGGCCCAGTGCGCAAGCTGCGGCAACACAATGATGGGTGTGACCAGGCGGCAGAAGTGGAAACGCAAAGACGGCAGGCGCGGCACCGGCGTGTACCGGTACTACCAGTGCCAGTCCCGGCAGAACCAGGGCCGGTGCGACTACCGCACCTGGAGGTCTGGTCTCCTGGAATCCACCGTCATCTCTCAGGTCACAGACAAACTGGCCCGCCGGGTGGCAGAGGCGAAGCCCAATGACGGCCTGCCGGGCGATAGGGCAAAAGAAATCCGCGCGATGCGGCGAGAGAAAGTCTCCGCATCGCAGCGCCGTTTGCTCGCGGCCCTCAAGCGCGTGGCCCGGACCGAGATACCGCTTAACCTCATAGGCGACTACCTCGACGAGCTCGACTCGCTAAAGCGCATGGCGCAGGAGCCCGTGGACGACGATCTTGCCGATGTCCTGGCCCGGTTGGAGGCCGACCCGTTGCCGGACTTCGATGAGTTGCGGGCCATACTGGAAGAGAACATAACGGGCATTGTTGTGCGCGAAGAGGCCATAGACGTCCGGCTTTAGCGGCCCCCGAGGCCCGGTCCGGCCCAGCCCGAGTGCGCCTAAGTGCCCGTGAGTGGGCTTGAGTGCGCGGGCTTTGGTAAAATCTAGGCGGGCGTAAGACGGCTGGACGGTCGCCTCCCGGTAACGGGGGGAGGAAAGTCCGAGCTCCCTACGAGCAGGATGCCCGCTAACGGCGGGGCGGGGTGACCCGACGGAAAGTGCCACAGAAACATACCGCCTCGCAGGCCTTTTGGTCGGGCGAGGTAAGGGTGAAATGGCGAGGTAAGAGCTCACCGCCTCGGTGGAGACATCGAGGGCAGGGCAAACCCCATCCGGAGCAAGGCCTAATAGGGGACGCCGACCACTCCCGCTTGCGGGAATAGTTGGTGTACAAAGGGCGCTCGCACCTTCCCCGGGTTGGCCGCACGACCCCGTCGGCAACGTCGGGGCTAGATAGATGATCGTCGCGCCGCAGCGGATGCGGGAAGAAGCGCTTAGCGCGTAAACCGCACACGAGTGGCGGACAGAACTCGGCTTACAGGCCGTCTTGCGCCCGCCTCTCACTAATCGGGGCCGGGCAAGCCCGATTGACCGGCCGTTACGGCAGCCGTAGAATTTCCCGGCCGACGGCAAAATCGCCGACAGCGCCAAATTGGCGATAACGCAGGAGCGTAGCTCAGCCTGGTTAGAGCATCGGTCTCCAAAACCGAGGGTCGCGGGTTCGAATCCTGCCGCTCCTGCCACACGCCGTTGGCCTTGCATGTGAACTGAAACGACTATGTCTGATACCAACCCGTCGGACGAAAACCCCATCGACAAGTACATCGCCCTGCGTCAGGGCCTGATAGACATGGAAGCCGAGTCGTCGCCGGTAGAGTTCAGCGAAGGCCTGTTTAAGGCGCTGTTCATGGGCTCACCCGTGGGCATCTACGTCCTGCAAGAGGGCCGATTCCAGCTGGCCAACCCCCAGTTCCAAATGGACACCGGCTACAGCATGCAAGAGCTCGAAGGCCTCGATTCGCTCAACCTCGTCGTCCCTGAAGACCGCGAAGGCGTGCGTGCCGACGCGCAGAACATGATCAAGGGCAGGCGGATCTTCCCATACGAGTTCCGCACCGAGTTCAAGACCGGCGGCATTCGCTGGGTCCTGGGCACAGTCAGCTAAATTACCTTCCGGGGCAAACGGGCGATCCTCGGCTACTACATGGACGTAACCGAGCGGAACAAAGCGCACATCGCTCTCGCCGCCAGCGAGGCCCGCCTGCGAGACCTGTTCGACTCGGCACCGGTGGGTTACTACGAGGTTGATACCGCGGGTCGCATCGCCCTGGTCAACCGCACCGCGCTGGACATGCTGAGCTACCGGGAGTCCGAAATGCTCGACGTGCAGCCTGGGAGTTCATGGTCGAAGACGAGAAGTCCAAGGCCTCGCTGAAGGCCAAAATGGCGGGGGAAAAGCCGCCGGGCAAGGGCTTCGAACGCACTTTCATCAAGAAAGACGGCTCCCACCGCAACATGCTCATGGAAAACCGGCTCATCTACGGGCTGGACGGGGCAATTGCCGGGCTGCGCTCCACCTTCCAGGACATTACCGAGTACAAGGCCCTGGAGCGCGAACTGGGCGACCGGGTGAAGGAAAACACACGACTGGAAATGCTCAACCAGGTGGCCATTGCCATGGCCCACCACGTGCGCAACGCCATCACGCCCATCATCGGCATGGCCGACCTCTACGACTCGGAAAAGCCAGACACCGGCGACCGCCTCAAGGACACCGCGTTTGGGGAGGGCGGCCACATCGCCGCCATCATCGACGCCCTCATGGACATCTCCCGTTCTGGCGACATCCCTACAGTCGAGTATCTCGGCAAAGGGTCGGCCAAAATGCTGGACATGGACGCACTAATAGAAGAGTACGTCCAGCGCTACGTCGCCAAGCGCCGAACCCGCGAACCAACGCCCTCTTTTCTAAGTGAGGCAAGGGGCGGCGCGGCAAAGGCCAATGCGGCAAAAAACAAAGCGGCGCATGAGCAGAACGGCTAAATAAACGCATGCAAACACCCGACCCCACGCCGCTGACTGGCCGGGCCGCGATTGTCACCGGCGGCGGGCGTGGCATAGGCCGGGCAATCGCCCACGCACTCGCTTCGCAAGGAGCCTCGGTCATGGTCGCCGACCTCGACGCCGGGTCCGCCGACCGGGTTGCCGCCGAGCTGGCCAGCGACAAAGCTGTCGCCATTGGGGCAGACATATCCAACCTGGCCGACGTGGACAGGATGCTCGTCGGATGTATCTCGGCATTCGGCAGCCTTGATATTTTGGTGAACAACGCCGCCGTTACCCGCTTCGTAGACGTTATGGACATAACCCCGGACGACTGGGACCGCATGCACTCGGTGAACGCGCGAGGCACCTTCTTCGTCATGCAGAGGGGCGCTCGCCACATGATCGAGTCAGGCACCAGGGGCGGCCGCATCGTCAACATCGCGTCCATCGCCGGGAAGGCCCACCCCGGCACGTCCAATGCTGCCTACGCGGGCTCTAAAGCCGCCGTTATCGCCATGACGGCCGTGGCGGCGCAGCAGTTGGGCAAGCACGGCATCAACATCAACTCGGTCAACCCCGGCCTCACTCGCACGCCGCTGCGGGACGAACTGGCCGTACAGGCCGCCGAAATGCAGGGCATTACCACCGACGAGCTTGCCGCGCAACGCGCCGCAGGCATCCCCATAGGCAGGGAGTGCGATCCCGAAGACATCGCCGCCATGGTGGCGTTTCTAGTAGGCCCCGGCGGCGACGCCATCACCGGCCAGTCCATCAACGTGGACGGCGGCCTCGTAAACCACTAGGGGGCAACCCCTTGAGGGGCTGGCCTAAATATTTGGGCGAGGGAACTCGCCCAGGGCCTCCTGCAAAAACAGGCCGACTGCCAGGACGAGGTCCTCACGCCAGGGACTTGCGATCACCTGAATGCCCAGCGGCATGCCCTCGGGCGACGTGCCACCCCGAATGACCAGCGCGGGCCAGCCAGCCAGGTTGTAGGCGTGCGAGTAGCTGCCGCTCTCGGGGAAGCCGTCATAGCCGTGGTGGTGCAGGGCGGCGGGTACCGGCGCTGCGGGTCCGATCATCACGTCGTAGCCCCGCATGAAGCTCATCATCTTGCGCCGATAGTCCTCTAGGTCGACCAGCGTGCCCAGCAGTTCGGTCACGGGCATCGGCTCCGACGGCATCATGGCTATGCGCGCCTTCAGGTCCGGGTCCATCTCCGGCGAACCGGCCTCGCGCAGTATCTGCTGCGCCACCCGCCCGGCGTCAGCGCCCATCAGGCCCGCGTGCAGCCCCGGCGTCGTCTCCAGCGCCCCAGGCATGTCCTCTTTTACCTTCGCCACTTCGACCTTGAGCAGGCTTACTGCGGTGCGCACCGCCGACTGTATCTCCGGCGTGGGGGTGGACACACCGTTGGACGTATGGAACGCGATGCGTAACTCGCTCAGGTCCACCGCGTCGGGGTCGCCCAGCGTCACCGGCATGGTGTTCGGG
>Ga0114996_10001781_pt1 | contig 28511 bp, 28 predicted proteins | sample ArcticOcean_MG_C_4_FD_87039 | JGI IMG/M metagenome (GOLD analysis project Ga0114996, IMG submission 87039) | Marine microbial communities from western Arctic Ocean - ArcticOcean_MG_CB4_134 | ecosystem: Environmental > Aquatic > Marine > Oceanic | place: Arctic Ocean: Canada Basin | collected... | reverse complement strand
GCCAGCGATCCCATATCTCAGACTTCTGTTCACTCGTAAAATAAATCCGACGGCTATAACTCATTTTATACACTCCATCTTTCCATCTAAGATAAAGTGTTGCGTCGATCAGTTTAGATCACCGGGTAACCGCGGACATTGAATTTGCGAACCAGCCACCCATTGTCTTGGAATCACATAAAATATTTGTAAGGGTTATCGTCATGGGCAAGGAACAAACCGTACTGGACTACGTGTTGGCCACGGCGCCGAAGGATGATCCTGACGCGATCATAGCGGCGATTGATCAATATTGCAGCGATGGAAATCCGATGATGAATCTCGGTGCCGAAAAGGGCCGCGTCGTCGACATTGCGATTGATGATGTCAGCGCCCAAAATATATTGGAGCTGGGCGCCTTCTTTGGATATTCCGCTACTCGGATGGCAAACAGGATTGGCGCAAATGGCTCGCTAATTACCATCGAAGCCGATCCAGAACGCCATGACGTGTCGCGGCAGATGGTGGAATTTGCCGGATTGTCGGACCGGGTTCAGCTTCTCCACGGCAAAGCCGAAGATGTAATCCCCGAGCTGCAAGGACCGTTTGATCTGGTTCTGATTGATCACTATGGCGAAAATTATCTGTCAGATCTCAAACTGATCGAGAAGCACAATTTGTTGCATCCTGGGTCTGCCGTGGTTGCCGACAATGTGGTCGCGCACCGCCCAACCGTCGATCCATACCTTGAACATGTCCGCTCGAGCGGTTGTTACCGAAGCACGCTCCACAAGGTGGGCCGGGATGGTGTCGAGGTTTCGATCTGGCTTGATGCGTAGCGGTCTCATCGTCCAGAGGCGTTACAGCCGAACAAGCATTTCACCAACGGCACCAATAAACCAAATTTTTTAAATTATGTGTTGGTGGCTTAATCCCCCCAAACTTCCTCTGCCGTCTCGACCACCAACCGAAGTTTTTCCAATTCTTCGTCGAGCGTAATTTTGTTGCCCCGCTCCCCGCTGGCAAAGCCACATTGCGGACTTAAGGCGAGTTGTTCCAGCGGTATGTACTTGGCTGCCTCGTCAATCCGGCGCTTAAGCTCGTCTTTGGATTCAAGTACCGGTGATTTGGTGCTGACCAGGCCGAGTACGACCGTCTTGTTCGGCGGAACAAATCGTAGGGGTTTAAAATCGCCGGCGCGCGGCGTGTCATATTCCAGAAAATATCCGTCAACCTGAACGTCGTTGAATAGGGTCTCGGCGACCTGTTCATAGCCCCCATCTGCCAACCAAGCACCCTCAAAATTACCACGGCAGAGATGCAGGGCGATGCGCATGCCGGCCGGCCGATTACTGATCGCGTCATTGATCAGACGGGCATACGTTCCAATAAGCTCATCGGGATTCTCACCGATACTCTGGGCTTGAGCGCGGAGGGCAGGGTCGCAAAGATATGCGAAATTCACCTCGTCAATCTGCAGGTAGGAACAGCCGGTCTGATCAAGATCGTGAATTTCTTGGCTGTATGCGGCAGCGAGGTCGGTGAAAAAGTCTTCCATGTCCGGATAGGCGGTCCTATCGACAGCGTCTCTTCCGCCGCGAAAGTGTAAGACTGTCGGAGAGGGGATCGTGATCTTCGCTGTTTGCGACGTCACTTTCGCCAGAAAAGCAAAATGATCGACAAATATCGGATGCATCCGTTCGAGCCGCCCGGAAACGCGAAAGCTGGTCATTTCGCGTTCTATCGCACCGGATTCGTTGTGAAACTTTGCCGTCATACCGGTCTGGCCAGTTTCGACATTGCTGAACTGCATCAAAAAGTCCGTGTGCCATAGTTGGCGCCGGAACTCGCCGTCGGTAATGCTTTTTAATCCCAGATCCTCTTGCAGCCGCACGACGTCACGCACAGCGACGTCTTCTTCGACCCGTAACTGTTCCTGTGTAACCTTGCCATCCCGAAATGCCTGCTTGGCTCGCAGCAGCTTTTCCGGCCGCAATAGGCTACCAACATGGTCTGCACGAAACGGCGGCGATGAATGATTTGTCGGCACGATTTGAGATCCCTTTTTGCCTTAGTGATATGGTCGATCAAATCCGCAGCAAGCTGAGTGGCAAGACGCCGCTGTTGGGATTGGTCCGCCATTTGCCTACCCGGAGGCAGTTCGGCTGGGCGCTATTTTAGTGGTAGTTGTGTCGATTGCAATTTGTCAGCCGTTTTCGTCCGCTTCCGGGGTAAGAGCCGGCATCAGCCTATTCCGAAAACCGCTTATTTCTGATCCCGCAATTTCACGGATTTGTGGGTACGGGAATGCATCGGTTTCGGCGGAACGTCCCAGGGGAGTATTCGGAACCCTCAATTTTGCGCTCCTACACCCCTTGCATCGTTCATAAAACGTTCTATATCATTATCAGGCGTCGGCATCGTTCCGGGCCGGCGAAAAACCGTAACAAAGCGTCATAAACCGTCATAAACAGTCATAACCGTAAGGGGGGTCAAATGCATGTCGCACGAAGAAATATGGACAACACACGCAATGGTTAGTCGGGAACCCGGCTTAAGATATCGCGGACCGAGGTGCCAAGATCGACGCCCACATGGCCAACCATGCCATCCCCATGTGGGCTGCGCCGTTGTGCCATTGTCGCTGCCGGTTCCAATCCCTATGTTTAGCCTTGCGGAAAAATTGTGGGGAGGGGGATATGCTCGAACAGGATCGTAACGAACGGCTGTTGCAGGTGGGCGCTGAGACGCCCATGGGCAAGCTGATGCGCCGCTATTGGCATCCCATCGCGGCGGCCTCTGAATTCGAAGACATCGAAACCAAGCCGGTGCGCCTGATGGGTGAGGATTTGGTGCTCTATAAGGACCGCAGCGGCGCCTATGGTCTTGTTGATCGCCATTGCCCGCACCGGCGCGCCGACCTGTCTTATGGCTATGTCGAAGAATGCGGGCTGCGTTGCAATTATCATGGCTGGCTCTGGGACCGGGACGGCAGCTGCCTCGCCCAACCCTACGAAGACACCATCGATGCCGAAGGCAAGCTGCGCGGCCAGGTCAAGATCAAAGCCTATCCGGTCCAGGAACTGGCTGGATTGCTGTTCGCCTATTTGGGACCCGAGCCGGCGCCGCTGCTGCCCAATTGGGAGCCCTTTACCTGGAAGAACGGGTTCGTTCGCATCGTCTTTACCGAGGTGCCCTGCAACTGGTTTCAATGCCAGGAAAATTCCATCGATCCGGTGCATTTCGAATGGATGCACGACAACTGGTCGGTGCGCCAGACCGGGGCCACCGGCCCCTATGTACCCAGGCATCTGAAGGTGGATTTCAAAGAATTCGAATACGGCTTTTCCTATCACCGCATTAAAGAAGACACCGACGAAAACAATCCCCTTTGGACCGTTGGGCGCAATTGCCTGTGGCCGAACATGCTGTTCACGGGCGAGCATTTCGAATACCGGGTGCCCATCGATGATGAGACAACGCTCTCCGTCGGCTGGTTCTTCAACCGGGTGCCCAAGGAGAAAGAGCCGTTTGAGCAGAACAGCATTCCGCACTGGTACAGCCCGGTCAAAGACGAGAAAACCGGGCGCTGGATCACGAGCCATGTGATGAACCAGGATTTCGTTGCCTGGGTCGGCCAGGGCGAACAGGCCGACCGCACGCAGGAACATTTGGGCCGCAGCGATAAGGGCATCGCCATGATCCGCAAGCAGTTCCTGGATGACATGGACGCCATCGAGCGCGGCGAGGACCCGATGGCGACGATCCGCGATGAGAGGGTCAACGAATGTATCGAACTGCCCATCATCGGCCGCGATATTTTTCTCAATGGCATGACCACCGAAGAGATCGAAACAGGCGAGGGCCCCCATGCCGGCATCATGAAGCGCTTTGTCTTCCAAGTGGGCCAGCCCGATCACATCAAAAAAGCCTTCGAAGAGGCAACCGGCATCAAACAGGAAGATTAAAAAAAAATTAGAGGGCATAAATTTATGGACGCCACGACCAAATCACGGGCAGCCGATATTCGCGCCAGCCTCGGCCATCCGGTCATCGACGGCGATGGCCATGTGCTGGAGCCGGGCATGGTCTTGCTCGACTACATCAAGCAGATCGCCGGGCCCGAATTCGCCGAAGCCTACGAAGGCCGCATCAAGCCGTTCCAGAATTCCGGCATGAAGCAGATCTTCTGGGGCCAGCCCTCAGGCCCCAATACCCTCGACCGGGCGACGGCAATTCTGCCGAACCTCTATGCGGAGCGGCTCGCCGATGCCGGCATCGATTTCGGCGTCTGCTATTCCACTGCCATCCTGCAATTGATGCACGAGCGCAATGACGAGTTCCGCCAGGTCGGCCACCGGGCGTTGAATACCATGCTCGCCGACACATTTTCCGGCGTGAAAGACCGGCTGATCCCGTCCATGGGCATTCCGATGTTTTCCCCCGAAGAAGCCATTGCTGAGATCGAGTTTGTCACCGGCCAATTGGGCATGAAGGCGATTACCGTCGGCACCGAGGTTCAGATCGCGCCGCCGATCATCGAAAAAGAGGCGCCGCATTTGCGCGAACATATCCACGAGGTCTATCCGGTGGCCATGGATTCGTTGTTCGATTACGACCCGGTTTGGCAGAAATGTCTGGACTTGAAGCTGGCCGTCGCCAGCCATACCTCGGCGCGCGGCACCATCGGCGGGCGGCGGCGCTCGCCATCCAACTATGTGTTCAACCATCTGGGCGACTTTGCCCAGGGCGGCGAATATTTCTGCCGGTGTTTGTTCATGGGCGGGGTGACGCGCCGTTTTCCGGGCCTCAACTTCGCGTTTCTCGAAGGCGGCGTTGGCTTTGCGACCCAGCTCTACAACGATCTGTTCGAGCATTGGGAGAAGCGCAACGCCGCCAGCTTGCGCGAAAATCTGGACCCGGCCAGTCTGGACCTGGATTTGTTGGGCGAACTGGCGGCCAAATATGGCGGCGATATCCTGACCCCGGAGGCGGTGCGCGCCCAGCCCAAGGGCAATCGCATGGGCGGCGTCGTCGACGGCGATTTGGAAATCGACGAATTCAAGGCGCTGGAGATCGCCCAAGAATCCGACATCGCCGAATTGTTCGCCAAGCCGTTCTATTTCGGCTGTGAAGCCGACGACCGGCTGACCGCCATCGCATTCGATACGCGCCTCAACCACGAGGGCGTGAAATTGAAAGCCATGTTCGGCTCCGACATCGGCCATTGGGACGTGACCGACATGAACCAATGCGTGCCGGACGCCTATTCGCTGGTGGAAAAGGGTTTGATCAACGAAGACGATTTCCGCGCCTTCATCTTCGAAAATCCCATGAGCTTCTTCACCGACGCCAATCCCGATTTCTTCAAAGGCACAACGGTGGAAGATGCGGCGGCGAAAGAGCTGGCGGGGTAAACGTGCCTGACGGGGCTCGTTGCCCGTCCGTTCAAATTGCAACATCCTAGGAGTTCCACCATGACCGATACTCCGCCCGATATCCTACCCGAGACCGGCTGCCGGCTACCGGCGCCCGGCCGTGATGACCTCGATGATGACGGCAAGGCAGCCTACGACCGGCTCGCCAATTTCGAGGACGGCGCGCTGTTCGGTCTTCGCGGTCCCACCGCCATGAGCCTGCACAGCCCCGGAGTGAGCAAATACCAGACGGCGCTCAATAACTATCTCCGCTTTCAGGCCGGGTTCGCCCCGGCGGTCCGGGAACTGGCGATCCTGGTCGCGGCAAGGGAAATGGACAGCCGTTTCGAATGGGCGGCGCACGAAGCAGAGGCCGTGGCGGAGGGCGTGCCCGGCGATGTCATCGACGCCGTCCGCCACCGCCGGCCCACAGACGGGCTGGCCGAGGAATATGCGCTCATTATCGAATTCGGCCGCCAGGCCTTAACCGACCGCCGGGTGAGCCCGGAAATGTTTGCGCAGCTGAACGCTGCGTACGGCTCCAGGGGCGTGACTGACTTAGCTTTCCTGATCGGCAATTACGTGTCGCTGGCGGTGTTCATCGCCACCATCGACGCCCAGGTCCCCGATGGTCGCGAGGCCGATTTTCCGGTGCTTTGAAGGCAATCTGTCAGTCGAGTTTGAACACTTTCTTGGCGTTCAGGTGATAGAACTTTTCCGGGTTGGCCAATGTTATGGCGGCGGCTTGGTCGACCTGCTGATTGCAGTTGGCGTAAGGGTAGTCGATGGCGAACATAAGCCGGTCCTCGCCGACGACCTCCTCGACAAAGCGCACCGCCGGGTCCCAGTTGTGGCCCGACGAGGTGATATGGAAATTGTCCGCCAGGTATTCCGAGGGCAGCCGCTTGGCATGCCAATGGGGTACCCGTTCCCGCACCGGCTGGCCCCGGTGGTATTGGCGGTCGAGCCGGTCGAGCCAGAAGGGGATGCCTTCGCCGAGATGGCCCACGACGATTTGCAAATCCGGCAGATCGTCGAACACGCCCGACACCATGAGGCGCAGCATATGAAACCCGGTGTCGGTCTGAAAGCCCCAGAAGGCGCCTTCCATATGGCGCTCGGCGTAAAGCGCGGCCATCGCCGGCGGCACCGTGCGGGGATGCAGGTAGATGGGCACATCCAGGTCCACCGCCGCCTCCAGGATCGGCCGGAAGCCGGGCGCGTCCAGATATTCGCCCTTGGTGTGGGAATTGATCGCCGCCCCCTTGAGGCCGAGGCCGACGGCGCGCTGCAATTCCTTGGCCGCCGCTTCCGGCGCCTGCGGCGCGATCGCCGCAAGGCCGGCGAAGTGCGCCGGGTGGGCGTTCACCGCTTCGATCAAGACGTCGTTGGCATCAATCGCCAGCGCGTTCGCCAGATCGGCGGTGAACGGCTGAACGCCGGGGGCGGTAATAAATATGAGCTGCATATCGACGCCGCTTTCGTCCATCGCCTGGATGCGCAAGGGGCCAAGCTCGGGCAGGCGCTCCTGGAGCATCGCCTCCCAATCGCTGACCGGATCGAGGACAGCGCCGATCATTTGCTCGAGGCCGGCCTCGTTGGGGTTGCCGTCATCGATCAGCTTTTTCCATTCCGCCATCAGCAATGGCGTCGCAAAGGCTTCTTCGGTGGAGATTTTCATGGGTGTTGCTTTCTATTGGGCGAACTTGGTTTCGAACACCGGCTCCTGGTCGGACCAGTAGCCGCCGCGGACAGCGCCCGCCGAGACATCGCCGTAGTAGGGCGCGAACGATTGCGGCAGCCTGGGGCTATCCGGCGTGGCCAGCCAGATACGCAAAAGATGGCGCTTTTCGTCCGGGTCGGCGTGGTCGGTAAACTCGGAGCGGGCGTGCAGCAGACGCAAATTATTGACGAACTGGATATCGCCTTCTTCGAATTCCTTCTCCATGAAAAAGGCGGAATTTTCGGTCAGGCCCATGAACATATCCATGGCCTCTTTCTGGTCCGCCGGCATTTCGGTGCCGCGTTTTTCGTATCCATAGCGGATATAGGCCGGCGAGACGCGGGAAACGAAGCGCCCATCTTCGACGGCGAACATGGGTTGCTCATAATCGGGGGCGGCGCCGGGCGGTTGCCGGTCGCGCCAGGAATAGACCAGGGGCCGGTAGAGGGCGGCCAAAAGATCGGGCGCCACGCGCGCCATTTCGTTGTGGATGGCGACAATGGAAACGGCGCGGCTGATGCCGCCTTGTTTCGCAATACGGAGGCAAAAGAGGCCTGCCACATCGGAGCTGTCGCAATGGAAATGCAGATCGTCGCTGGACGTGTAGGAGCGCCCCTGGAAGCTTTTGCCGTGTGCGACGATCTGGCGCACATCGCCGATCACGTCGCCGTGGCGGCTTTGCGCGCGGGCCGTTCCCAGATGCAGCCCGATGCCCCAATAGATCAGCCGCAATTGCGGCTTGGTGAAATCCCGCACCGGAAAGCCGCGATACATCTGAATGCCGGGACCGTTCTGCAAGAGGGCGCTCATTTGGGCCAGATCGGCGGCAAATTCGGGCAATGGAAAATCTTCAAGCGTCATCGCGCCGATGGATTTTCCGGTCGCCTCGAACCTCGCCAGCGCCGCGGCAATCTCGGCGATCTGGTCCGCCTTGAACGGGCGCAGCCAGTCGCCGCGCGCCGCCAAATCCGGCCCGCGCCAATCTGCTTGGTCGTCGATTACGCTTGGTATTTGCTCGGCCACATGGGTTCTCTCGGATCAGGCCATCATCAAAAGCGGTTTTATGGTATCGCCTTCATGGGAATCGTGGAAGGCCTGGGCGATGTCTTCGAATTTGTATTTCTTGGACAACCGGTCGATGGGAAGACGGCCGTCCATGAAGAAATCCACCAGCCGCGGGATAAACACATCGGGGTTGCTGCCGCCTTCGCCGATGCCGCGAATGATGCGCCCGCCGCCGACCAGGTGGCGTATCGGCACTGGCAAGGGCGTTCCGTCCCAGGCGCCGGTAACGAACGCGCAGGTGCCGCGCGGCGCCAGAACCTGGATCGCCTGGCTCATGACTTCCGGCACGCTGGTGGTATCCAGGGTAAAATCGACGCCGCCGCCGGTCAGGTCCAGCACCTGCTCGTCGATGGCTTCGTTGCCGGCCAAGATGGTGTCGTCGGCGCCCAGCTCGGCGGCCAGTTCCAGCCGGTGCGCGTGCCGGTCGATGGCGATGATGCGGGCCGCACCCGAAATGCGCGCCGCCATGATCGCCGAAAGGCCGAGGGTGCCGGAGCCGAATACCGCCAAGGTCTGGCCGGGCTTCATTTTAAATTCGTTGAGCACCGCACCGGCGCCGGTCTGCACGCCGCAGCCCAAGGGGCCGAGCTGTTCCAACGGGGCGTCTTCGCGCACCTTGACGACGCTGCGTGCCGTGCCGATGGCGTAAGTGGCGAACGACGATTGGGCAAAGAAGTCCCCGTGCACCGGCTCGCCGTCCGCCTTCAGATAATATTCGCCTTCCGGGCGGGACGAGATGAAATGGTTGGTGTTGTGGCAATAGGACGGCTGCGCGTCCCGGCAACTGGGGCAGGCGCCGCAGCTATCGAAGGTCATGACAACAGGATCGCCGGGCGCTACTTTGGATACACCGGCGCCGACCTCTTCGACCACACCGGCGCCTTCGTGGCCGAGCACGGTGGGCTTCGGCACCGGGCTGCCGGCGCCGGCGGATTTCAGATCCGTATGGCAGACGCCGGTGGCGGTGATGCGCACCAATACCTCGCCGGGGCCGGGGCCGGTCAAATCCAGCTCTTCGATGGTCGGGACGCCGCTATCGTCACGGAACACGGCTGCCTTGATTTTCATCGATGGTTTCCCCCGCTTGGTATGGTTTATGGCTCAATCCAGCCCGTAGAGCTTGGCCGGGTTGTGATAAAGGATGCGCGCCTTGGTGTCTTCGCTAAGCTCGCTGCTCTCGCGAATGAAGTTGATGGAATCGATATCCGACGACGGGTCCGAATGGCCGTAATCGGTGCCGATCATCAGGCTGTTCTCGCCGGCATATTTCAACACCCAGGGCAGATCGTCGTCGCTCTGGCAGGTGATGTAGGCGTTCGAAGCCTCGAACACATTGTCCGGCACGGCCAGCCCCAACGTTTCCATGCGGCGGACGCTTTCGTTGTGCACCCACGGCATCCACTGGGCGGCGGACTCGATAAAGCCCCAGCGCAGTTCGGGAAACAGTTTCGGAATTTCGCTCATGATCAGGAACATGCAGCTTTGCACGGTGGGCACCCGGAAGATGCCCCACGCCTTGGTCTGGCCGCCGGCGGCGAGATTGTCGTACATGGAGACGTTGGCCGGATTGGCGTTGGCGATATGGATGGCGATCGGAAGGTTCAGAGATTCCGCCTCGGCCAGGATCGGATAAAAGGCCGGGTCGGTCACCCATTTTTCGCCTTCCATGGGGCGCAGGAAAACGGCGCAGGCGCCGTGGTCCTTGGACCAGCGCATCTGGCTGATCGCCTCGTCCGGCATGGAAGACGGCACCAGGCACGACCAGCGCAGCCGTCCGTTGCTTTCCTTGGTGGTTGCCGCCAGCCACTTGTTCCAGGACCGGGCCAGCGCCGCCTCGGCGTCCGGCTCCGGCGTGAGGTTCAAGAGCCACATGGTCGCATGCAGCACCTGCACGTCGATGCCGAGATCATCCATATGCGCGACGCGCTTTTGGGTGTCCTGCATGCGCCGGGATTCCCGGGGCGTGCCGGTCCGGCGTTTGGACAATTGCGCGCGGGATTCCAGGTCGTCCTCGCTCTCCACCTGCAGCGCCATGGGGCCGCGTTGGCCGTTGACCTGCCAATACGCGACGCCGGGATTGTCTGGATCATCGACCAGCTTGGGCCGGTATTTGGCTTCCGCCGGTTCCAGGAAATCCCAGGTGTCGTCGCTTTCAATGACATGAGCGTCGGCGTCGATGATCGGGTAATTCATGGCGTCCATTGCGTCCTCCTCTGCTGGACTTGGATTATGTTACCACAAGCGTCCGCTGGCAATCGCGGCGCCCTCGGCCAGGGCTTCGAGTTTGGCCCATTGCACCGATGGGTGCACCCGGCGCACCAGCGGCCCTTGCGCAAATCCGCAATCGGTGCCGGCCATCAGATTTTCAGGGCCGACCAGTCCGGCAAACTGGGCCAAACGCTCGGCCACCAATTCGGGATGCTCGACGATGTTGGTAGAGTGGGTGACGACGCCGGGGATCAGCGTCTTGCCATCGGGCAATTGGACGTCTTCCCAGATGCGCCATTCGTGGGCGTGGCGCGGATTCGCGGCCTCGATCGCGTAGGCGCCGGCGCGCACTTTGAGGACCAGATCAATAATATCTGCCAAGGCGACGTCGCCGAGGTGGGGCGAATTGAAGCTGCCCCAGCAAATATGATAGCGGACGCGGTCTTCGGGAATGCCCCGAAGCGCGTGGTTGAGGGCATCGATGCGCAGTTCCGCCCAGGCCCGGTATTCGGCGAGGCTGGCCGGCGGCACCATGCGGTCATACATGAAGGGCAGATGGGCATCGTCGATCTGCACCGTCAATCCGGCTTCGACGATGGCTGCATATTCCTCCGCCATGGCCTCGGCGATGGCGAACACGAATTCTTCCTCGCTGGCATAGTATTCGTCGCGGCGTTCAGGCGCCACGCTGGCCGGCGCAACCACCGGCAAGAATCCGCCGCCTACGCCGGCCTTGGCCATGGCCGCTTTCAAGTTGGCGATGTCGCGCTGCAGATCATCGCCGCCCGTGTAAGAGATCGGGCCGGTGCAGACCCAGGTGCCCATGAGCCCGGAAAAGCCTTGGGACTTGTCATACTCGGCGTAGAAATCGGGAAACAGGCGGCGGTCGTTGCCGGCGGAAATGACCTCGCCGGATTTCAGTTTGCTGGCGCTTTCGTGTCTGTGCAGCTCGAACCCGGACAATCGGTCGAGTACATAGCGGGACCAGGAATGGAATTTGCCGAACTCGCCGTCGCTGACGATATCGATGCCGTGATCGGCCTGGGTTTGCACCACATCGGCGACCGATTGGCGGAGGCAGTTCCGGAAGCCGGCAGCATCGACGCTTTCGCCGGCCTCCATGGCGCTCAGATATTGGACCAGCGCCGGCGGGCGGATCAGGCTGCCCACATGGGTGACCGAGATGCGGTTGTCCGGGCTCATGGCAACAATCTAAATGCCGGGCCGCACCGGAGCCAGACATTGTTCGCCATGGCGCGCCAAGATGCTTATGATTGCGCCAATAGGCGAGGGGCATTGCCGTGACCGACAAATCAGATTTGCGCCGGGAAATGATCGAGCGGGCTCAAAGTTTGGTGCCTGTCTTGCGCGAACGGGCCGAGGCGGCCGAAAACAACCGGGCGGTTCCTGCCGAGACCCACGCGGAATTCCAGGAAGCCGGATTTTACCGTATCTTCCAGCCGGAAGCCTTCGGCGGGCTGGAGATGGATGTCGGGCTGATGGTCGATCTGGCCGCCGAGATTGGCCGCGGCTGCGGCTCCAGCGCCTGGATCTTTACCAACATCGCCGTCCACGGTCTGGTCAACGGCATGAAGGATCCCAAATGTCAGCAAGAGTTGTGGGGCGACGATCCGCGGACGGTGATCGCCTCGGCCCATCCCGGCAAGGACGCCCATGTGGAAGAAGTCGACGGCGGCATTGTCGTGGACGGCATCTGGAACTACTCCAGCGGCGTCGATTTCGCCAGCTGGGTCAATCTGCAAATATTCCTGCGCCCCGAAGACGGCCCGGCGGAGCATCGCTTCGCCCTGGTGCCGAAATCCGAATATGAGGTTATCGACGATTGGTTCGTTACCGGTCTCGCCGGCACCGGCAGCCGTTCGATCGCCATGAAGAAAGTCTTCATCCCCGATTACCGCATGATCAGTTCTTTAAAGATGCATGGCGGGCCGACGGCGGGCAGCGCCGTCAATCCGGGCAATCTTTATAAACTTCCGTTTTGGGGCGTCGGCGCCAAGCTGTTCACGGCACCGCCGCTGGGCATGGCAAGGGGCGCGCTGGAACTGACCGAAGAGGATATCGAAACCCGCTCCTCGGTGTTCGGCGTCAAGCTGGCCGAGCAGCCGGCGATTTTCTTGCGCATAGCGGAATCTGGAGCCGAGATCGAAGCCGCCTGGGCGATGTTGGTGCGCGACTGCCGCGCCGCCGAGGCGATGACCGAAGCCGGCGAAATACCGACATTGCTGCAACGCACCTCGTGGCGGCGCAACAACGCCTATGCGGTTGTCCTGTCATTGCGCGCCACCGACCGGCTCTATGGCCTGGCCGGTATGCGCGGCATGCAGCCTTCCAGCCACGTGCAGCGCTGCTGGCGGGATGTGCATGCCGCCGCCTCGCAGGTGGCCATCAATTGGGACACCCAAGCCATCAATTACGGGCGCGCCCGCTTTGGCCTGCCGTTTCATGATCCTAGAGCTTGAGCAACTAAAAGGAGCCAGCCATGCGCCAGGAAGAAAATGAAATGCTGTGCCGGGTCGGGCCCGATACGCCCATGGGCAAGGTCTTCCGCGCCTATTGGAACCCCATCGCCGACGCCAAGCAGTTATCCGAGCCGGACGGCGATCCGGTGCGGGTGCGCTTCTGCGGCGAAGATTTTGTGGCCTTTCGGGGGACAGACGGCGCCCTCGGTCTGCTGGACGAAAATTGTGCGCACCGGGGCGCGTCCCTGGCGCTGGGCCGCAACGAGGAAAATGGGCTGCGCTGCATCTATCACGGCTGGAAGTACGATGTGAGCGGCCAGCTTTTGGATGCGCCCAACCATTCCGATCCGGAATTTTGCGCCAGCTTCAAGACGTCGTCCTATCCGGTGCGCGAAGCCGGCGGCCTGATCTGGGGCTATTTCGGACCCGCCGACAAAGAGCCGCCGTTTCCCCATTTCGCGTTTTTTGAGCCGCCGGTGGACAATCTTTATGTGGCTCGGGTCGATCTCAATTGCAATTACTCGCAGTTGCTGGAGGGTGGGCTCGATTCCTCTCACGTCGGCATCCTGCACGCCGACATGGCCAACCCCGGCTGGGCGTCGGGCATATTCGAACGCAACGCCGACACCAACAATCCTGGTGGACTTGCGGTCGCCGACGATGCGCCCACTTTAAGCATCGAGACCACCAATTTCGGCTTTCACTATGCCGCCGTTCGCAAGGGCGAGAACGGCGGACAAAGTATCCGCATCGTGCCGTTCATCATGCCGTCGGCGCGCATCATTCCCGCCGAAGTGCGCACCGCTACGTTGTTCGAGGTGCCGTTGGATGATGAAAACACCTCCACCTATCTGGTCGCATTCGGTGAATTTACCAATGACCGGCCGCGCCAGTTGAAGCAATCGGGCCTGGATGATCCCAGTCTTTATTCGGAGGAAGATTTCAAATGGCGCGGCACCTGGGAGAACCGGTTTGGCCAGGACCGGGCGTCCATGACGGAAAGCTGGTCTGGATTTAAGGGGCTGGAGCCCGAAGACGCAGCCGTGGCGCTTTCCATGGGTCCCATCTATGACCGCACGCGCGAACATCTGGTGCCGGCGGACGCGGCCGTTGTCCATATGCGCCATATATTGCTGGAAGCGGCACGGGCGGTGGCGGCGGGCGAGGATGCACCGCCCTTGCCGGACCTGACCAAAGTTCGCGCCGTCGCCGATACGGAAATTCCCGCCGGCGCCGATTGGCGCGAGCTGGCGCCGGACAATATCGGCATCGCCGACAAGGCGGCGGAGTAAGCCTTCGGCATCGCCGACAAGGCGGCGGAATAAGCCTTAAGTGCCGCCCAGATATTTGTGCAGGAACTTCATCTGCGGCGTGCGCCAACCACCGCTGACCGAAAATTCGTCACCGATTTCCAGATAGCGGTCATCGGCTTCGGTATAGGCGGGCCAGTCGATCAGCCCCTCTCCATTGGGATCGCCGGTTTCGGCGAAGCGGATGAAGGCGTCCATCATCACGTCCGACAGGGCATGGTCGGTTTGCTCGTAGCCGGGGCGGCCGTCTTTGACATTGCCGAACACATATTCCACGTCGTCGCCGTGGCCGGGCGCGCCGTCCATGCCCGGCGCCCGGCGGGTGAACACATAGCGGAACGATTTGGCGCCCAGCTTGTTCATATCGGCGGCCAGCCGCCAGGAGCCGTAGGTGAACTGGGTGTCGCCGAACAATTCGCCGAGCCGGAGCTTGATGGCGCTGTCATCTGCCGCCGGGTAGAGGCTCAATGCCTCGTCCGTCTCAGCGCCGAAATTGGTTTCCAGCAATTCCCGGTAGGCGTCCATGGTGTCGATGGGCCAGCTTTTGACGCCCCAGGAGCCTTCGTCTTCCATATTGCCGACGATTACCGGCATCACGTTGACCTTACCGGCGGCGAAGGCGTCGCGCTCTTCCAGAGGAATCACCCAGCCGTCGCGGATCGGGCGCAGCACCCTTGGCGTGGTCAGGCCGCGCACCCGTGGCTGAAACTCCGGCGTGCGCGCGATGATCTCTTGCGGCGTCATTTTGCGCATGGCGTCCAGATCATCGCCCAGTTTGCGCCCCTCTTGCTCCGCGTCCTCAAGGTTATAGAGCGGGCGGAAGGCGCCGGGGCTTTGCAAGATAGCCTGGTCCCAGAGCCCGGCGCCGAGCGGTGATGTGATCAGCAACGAGATGGTCGCCGAGCCCGCCGATACGCCGAACACGGTCACCCGGCCCGCATCACCGCCGAAGGCTTCGATGTTTTCGCGGATCCATTTCATCGCCGCGAAGGCATCCAACAGGCCGTAATTGCCGGACGAGTTTTTAGGGCTTTCCTTGGTCAATTCCGGATGGGCGAAAAAGCCGAACAGCCCGGCGCGGTAATTGAACGTCACGTACACAACACCCTTCTTGGCGAACGGCTCGCCGTCGCTGCGCGTATCGGCGGCGCTGCCGCGCACGTAGGAGCCGCCATAGAGCCAGACCATCACCGGCAGTTTGTCGCCGGCATCCTTGGCCGGTGTCCAGATATTGAGGTTCAGGCAATCCTCGCCCATGCCCGGGGCTAACGAGCGCGGCATGAACGGCTCCTGCGGGCAATCGAGGCCGAAAGTGTCTGCCTCCAATACGCCGTCCCAGGGCTCCGCCGGCTCCGGCGGGCGCCAGCGCAAATTGCCTTCGGGCGCCTTGGCGTAGGGAATGCCCTTAAAGATGCGGATCGACGCGTCGCTCTCGGCGGTGGTGCCGGCGACGCGGCCGGTTTTGGTGGTGACAATATCGGCCATGAACGGTTTTCCTGTTATTCCCCGGCCAATATCGCGGCGGTCTCGGCGGGCATGGATTGAAATATGTGGTGGTGGGTGGGCAGTTCCAAGTTGGTCCAGCCGTCCTGGCCCCGTGTTTGCTCGGCGAATTGGTGGAACGGCGAGCCCGGATTTTCCGATGCCAATACATAAACCTTGTCGGCAATTTTCAGATGGTTGCCGGCCAGGGAAAGCGTCTCGGTAAAGCTCTTCATGGGGTGCGGGCGGCCCAGGCTTTCGATCCATTGGCGCCCTTCGGCGGGCATGGTGTCGGATATACTTCCCGGCGGGCGCGGCAACAGCCAGCCGTCGCCATGTTGGTCGGCGGCGGCCTGGACAGCGGCGGCGCGCTCAGGGCCCGTCAGGTCATTGAGGCTTTGACCATCGCCTGGCAAAAAGGCGTCCAGATAAATCAGCCGCGTTATTTTTTTCCACTCGGCGTCGGCAACGCCGGTGATCACCATGCCGCCATAGGAGTGCCCGGCGAGCACGAAGCTACCCAGCCGCTCCCATTCGATGAGGGCGCGCACGTCCTGGATATGGGTGCTCAAACCCACATCCGGGCTGGCCAGATGGGTGCGCTCGCCGAGCCCGGTATAGGTGGGAACGAACACCCGGTGGCCTTGACCCCGAAGAATATCGGCGACACCGGTCCAGGACCAGCCGCCGCCCCAGGCGCCGTGGCATAGCACGATGGTGGTCATCGGCTAATCTCCCTCCTCGGGCGGCAGGATTTCCTGGATGCAGACAACGTCAATCAAATGGGCGCGGCCGATATCATCCAGATGGCTGCGCTTTTGGTCGTTATGCAGGTGGCCGCCGATGCCTTGGGTCATGGCCAGAACCACCGATTGATCACCCATGTCCAGCCAGTAGCCCCGGCGCACCAGCTTGTCCGCTTCGTCGCGGGCGAACGGGTCTTCCGGGTTGGCGCCGAGATCGGGTTTGTAGAAATTGGCCAATTTATATTCTCCTATCTAATCATTATGGCCCGAGTGTAGTCACCGTTTCGCCTTAAGGCCACTGCCAACGGGCGATGGAAATCAACAAATCCGGCAGCGGCACATTGGCGATGACGAATTCCGTGCTGAGCGTCAGGGTGACGGCGCCCAAAAGCGAAACACCGATACCGGCCAGCACCCAGAACGAAAAATCTTCGTAGTCCCGGTTGAGGAACCAGCCGAAGATCACCCGCCATATGGTTGTCGTCTGCTGGATCGGCGCGACCACCGCGACCGGCGCGATGGTCAGCGCCATGAAGCGCAATATTTGCGAAGTGCAGACAACGAAGCCCGACAGGGTGAACCATTTGGCGGTCACCCGGTTCATGGATAGGATTTCCCTGGTAAATCGAGGATAGAGGAGCACCGGCAGCAATACCAAGGTGGCGGCGCCATAGGCGATGACGCCGCCGGCCAGGCTGGCGCCGAAGCTGATATCGACCACCGCGCCGCGAATAAGCACCGAGCTTGATCCATAGCCAAGCGCCGACAGGGCCGCGAAAGTGAAGCCCCTGGCATAGTTGGGCTCGAACTTGGCCGGGGCGGCGTTGCGTACCGGTTGCGCTTTGCGCGAGCGCAGCATGACCAGCGGGCCGATGAATATCAGGACAATGCCGACAATGCGGAGCGGCGTTAACACCTCGCCCAGGAATATGATGGCGAGCGCGAGGGAGACCAAAAGGCTCGCTTGCTGCACCGGCCCCACCAGATTGCCGCCCATGGATTGCAGCGCCTGATAATTACAGAACCGGCCCCAGATGAAATGGGCAATGCCGGCGGTGACCAGCAACAAAACCGACGACGCCGGGAAATGGAATATCTCGGCGGCGCTTCCGGTTGCCAAGGCGGCAATGAAAAACAGCGGCAGGCCTACGGGGACCGAAATGGACATTCCTTGCAGGACCGTGCCGGTGAGCACGCCGCGTCTGGTGGCGGCGTTGTTGAGACCGAATAACGCGGCTGCCAGAAGTGCGAGAATTCCCCCGAGCAATTTTCCGAACCCCTGTTGCGATGTTTTGTATCCTTGATCGGCGCACCCATGAGGCAATATGATTAACGGAAAGGCAAGCGGAGGCAGCGCCATGACAGACAGCAGCTCAGAAACCCCGTTTCAGGCCCGGAGGGAAGTCCTGGACCTGTTGCCGGAGCAGAGCGGCAACCACATAAACGGCCTTGGCGAGGCCGCCAAGCGCAACGCCTCGCCGGTCATGTGGCACGATCCCGATATCCTCGCCCACGGCGATCTGCAAAACTGGTTCTTCGCCAACGGCAGCGCGCCGGGCGCCAACAAACACCGGGCCGCCAACCAGGAATTTACATCGAACCCAATGCCGGACCTGGCGCCCGAGGCCGCCGAATGGGCCCCGGGGGACGCCGCCGCCAAGGTGAAAGCGGCGGCGCTGGAACTGGAATCCGATATGGTCGGCATTGTCCGGCTCAACCAGGACTGGGTGTTCGATGGCTATGAAGCCAACTATCAATGGATCATCGTGCTCGGCGTCGCCATGGATTGGGAGTGCCTGAAAACGGCGCCCAGCGAAAAATCCCAGACCGAAGTGCAAAACCAATATGGCCGGGGCACCCGCGCCGCCTACAAGCTGGCCGGCTGGTTGCGCGGCCACGGCTGGGACGCGCATCCACATGGCGGCCCCAACGCCGGGCCGGTGCTGATGATCCCCGCGGCTATCGAGGCCGGGTTCGGCGAATTGGGCAAGCACGGCTCGATGATCAACCGCCAATTCGGCTCATCGTTCCGGCTGGCTTGCGTGATGACCGATCTGCCGCTGATCGCCGACGCGCCCGATGCTTTTGGCGCCGATGATTTCTGCGCTTCGTGTCAGGTTTGCACCAAGGTCTGCCCGGTGGACGCCATCCAGCCTATGAAGCAGACCGTGCGCGGCGAAGACAAATGGTATGTGGATTTCGACGCATGCATCCTCTATTTCGTCGAGAACCGGGGCTGCGGCATATGTATCGGCCAGTGCCCCTGGAGCCGCACCGGAACCGCGCCCAAATTGGCCGCCAAGTTGACCCGCCGCGCTGAATCTAGAAATTAGAGGATGCTTGTGTCGCCGCCGATGGTCAGGCGGACGCCGGCATGACTGAGATATTCGGTGATAATTTCGCCGAGCCCGGTCAGGCGCCAGACGGTTTTATCATCGCGCTCCAGGGTCTGCACCATTTCGATATCGATCAAATGCTGGATGGTCCCGGCGAACCAGTTTTGATCGGCCAATTCGTGCGCCGAATCGACCTTGGTCATCAACAAGGCCCAGCACTGGTTGCGGTCGAGGTTGTATTTCTTTATGTCGCTCTCTTCGCCGGGCGCCTCTGGTTCCGGTTTCTTGCGGGATAGGGCGCCTTTTATGCGGTCGCGCAGTGCCATGCTGGAACCTCGTTTAATGGCGATGGCCGATTATAACCGGCGCGGCGCTGAAATCAAAATGCGGCGCTAGCGTGCGGGCAGCCGGTTGAAGCTCCGGTGGGCGCGGCCATATTGGGGCGGGAAGGACACCTCGGCGCCCAATTCTTCCGCCGCGTGCCAAGCCCAGCGCGGGTCGTACATCATCTGACGGGCCAGTGCGATCATATCTGCCTGGCCAGAGCGCAGGATATGCTCGGCCTGTTTCGGCTCGGTAATCAGCCCCACGGCCATGGTCGGCAATCCGGTTTCCCGTTTTACCTGGGCGGCAAACTCGGTCTGATAGCCGGGCCCCAAATCCATCAAAATGGCATGATTGGGCGACATGCCGCCGGCCGAGCAGTCTATGAAATCGCAGCCGCGCGCTTCCAGGGCCTGGGCATAGGCCACGGTGTCGTTGATGTCCCAGGCGTCTTCCATCCAGTCGGTGGACGAGACGCGGACGCCGAGGGGCTTGTCTTCCGGCCAGGCGGCGCGCACCGCCTCGAACACCTCCAAGGGGAAGCGCAGGCGGTTTTCCAGGCTGCCGCCATATTCGTCGGTGCGCTGGTTGGAGACCGGCGAGAGAAACTCGTGTAGCAAATATCCATGGGCGGAATGAATTTCGAGCAAATCGAAGCCGATGCGCAAGCTGCGCCCGGCGGCTTGGACAAAGCCGTCCTTGACGCGCTTGAGACCGGCCTCGTCGAGGGCGATGGGCGTCGGCCAGTCGGGCGAATGGGGGACCGCCGACGGCCCGTAGGTTTGCCAGGCTTTCGAGTCATCTTCGGCCAATGGCCCCATGCCGCGCCAAGGCACATCGCTCGACGCCTTGCGCCCGGCATGGGCGATCTGGATGCCAATGGCGTTGGGTCCGAACTGGCGCGCCGTTGCCAGCGTGCGCGTCATGACTTCTTCGTTCTCGTCGGAATAGAGCCCGGTGCATTGGGGCGAAATGCGGCCCACGGCCTCAACCCCGGTTGCCTCGACAATAAACAACCCGGCGCCGGAGATGGCGTAGGAGCTTAAGTGGTGGATGTGCCAATCGGTCATGGTGCCGTCGATGGCGCTGTATTGGCACATGGGCGCAACCACGATGCGGTTGCTCAATTCTAACTCACCCAGCTTGATCGGCTGGAACAATTTGGCTTCGGACATCTTGGCGATTCCCCCCGGCATTTCGAAATTGATGGGAAATGGTATCGGCTCCGATGGCCAACGTCCACAGCTTCGATGGGGTAATTGTCTGAATTTATGACGTGAAGCTTATAGCGGTCTCGCTTATAGTCTTTCCAACCCTGTTTCTTCCGAACAAATTAGGTGATCCAATGTTCGATACATCAAACCTGGAAGGCGTCGTTACCAGCGCCTCTTTTACCGTCGATACCGGCGAGGTTCCGGTGACCATCGCTAACCCGCCCGGCAGCGCCCGTGACCAGAGAAAAGGCGATGTCGAGGAGCGTGAAATCACGGTGCACGATGTGCGCTCCATCGCCGATCAATTCGATATGGACCGGGAAGGCTTCGCCTTTATGAACTGCACCTCGGAGATGAAAGATTTCTTCGACGAAGACCAGGTGAAAAGCGTCTATTACCCGGAAATGGAAAATCTGGTGGCCGGCGTTACCGGCGCCGCCAAGGTGGTGGTCTTCGATCACACCATCCGGGTTGCCGACGAAGGCAAGCGCGAAGAGATGGAGCTGCGCCCGCCGGTGCGCGCCATGCACAACGATTTCACCGTCCGCTCCGCCGAACAAAGGGTGCGCGATCTATTGCCTGCCGACGAGGCCGAAGCGCGCCTCAAAAAGCGCTTCGGCTCGATCAATGTGTGGCGCCCGATCAAGGGTCCGGTGGAGAACCTGCCCCTCGGCATTTGCAGTTGGGACAGCCTGGCCGAGGCCGATATGATCGTCTCCGAGCGGCGCTATGAGGACCGCATCGGCGGCATCTTGAGCACCGCCTACAATCCCGATCAACGCTGGGTCTATTTCTCCGACATGCAGCGCCACGAAGTGGTATTGCTCAAATGCTATGATTCGCTCACCGACGGCACGGCGCGCTGGACCGCGCACGGCACCTTCGATCTTCCGGGCGCCCCCGCAGACGCGGCGCCAAGGGAAAGTATCGAAATTCGCACCATGATGTTCTGGGATTGACGGGCGGTAAATCGGCCAAGGCGGGGTAGATATGATTGAAGTTGCCAACGTACACCATGTGAATATCGATGTCCGCGATGTGGACCGCTCGGTAAAATTCTATGAAGAGGTGCTGGGTCTGAAAGATGGCCCGGTGCCCAAGTCACATCGGCCCTTGCGCTGGGTCTATGCCGGCGAAACTCCGATCATTCATATCTCGCAAGGGGGCGCCGATAAGGGCGATGCTCCCAAGGACAGCGAGATATTTCAGCATGTCGCCTTCCGCGTCACAGACATGGACGCGGCCAGGGAGCGCATCGAAAATCTGGGCATTGAACACCACCTCAATGCCAATGAAAAATTTTCGGTTCGGCAGATATTTTTCGACGATCCCGACGGCGTCACTATCGAATTGATAGAAGTGGGCGGGCCTAAAACCTAAAACCATTAATCCAATAATCAGCGGAGCAATCCAATCATGGGACAAAGACACGACAGTATTCTCAGCACCATCGGCAACACGCCGGTGGTCAGGATCAACAAGCTGGCGCCCGCCAATGTGAACCTTTTCGTCAAGATCGAAGCCTTTAATCCCTTGGGCTCGGTCAAGGACCGCCTGGCCCTTGGTGTGATCGAGGCCGCCGAGAATTCGGGCGATCTCAAGCCGGGCCAGACCGTGGTCGAGGCGACCAGCGGCAACACCGGCATCGGTCTTGCCATGGTCTGTGCGCAGAAAGGCTATCCGCTGGTAGTGACCATGGCTGAGAGTTTCTCTGTCGAGCGGCGCCGGCTGATGCGTTTTCTGGGCGCCCAGGTGGTGCTGACGCCGGCCGTCGAAAAAGGCACCGGCATGGTCAACAAGGCGGCCGAGCTGGCCAAGGCTCATGGCTGGTACCTGACCCGCCAGTTCGAAAACGAAGCCAACCCGGACATCCATTCGAAAACGACTGCGGTGGAAATCTTAGCCGATTTCGATGACACCAAGCTCGATTACTGGGTGACCGGGTTTGGCACCGGCGGCACCCTGAAGGGCGTCGCGCGGGTGCTCAAAAAGGAAAGCCCCGATACCAAAATCATGGTCTGCGAGCCCGCCGACGCCGCCATGCTCACCGACGGCTCGCCGCAGGAGCGCAACGCCGACGGCTCGCCTGCGGCCGGCCATCCCGCCTTCAAGCCGCACCCGATGCAGGGCTGGAGCCCGGACTTCGTTCCGAAGATCACCGGCGATGTGATCGGTATGAACGTGATCGACAAGCTGATCACCATTGCCGGTCCCGACGCCATGAAATGCAGCCGCGATTTGGCGACGCAAGAGGGCATTTTCGTCGGCATCTCGGCGGGCGCCACCTTGGCCGGCGCGCTTCAAGTTTGCAAAGAAGCCGCCGACGGCGCCAATATTCTCTGCATGCTGCCCGACACCGGCGAGCGCTATTTGTCGACGCCGCTATTTGCCGAAATCGAAACCGACATGAATGATAAGGAGCGGGAAACTTCTCAATCGACGCCCGGCTATCATCTGCCAGCGGCCGAGTGAACCCTTAAGGAGGTAGTCATGCCAGGACCCGATACAATAACCCAGGCGGAAACCAGTGTCAGCGGCCCGCCGAAATTCAAATCCGTCGACCATCTCAGCGTACCCTGCCGCGATCTGGAAGAAGGCATCCGCTTTTACCGCGATGTCCTGGGCGGCGAACTTGTGGTGCAGGAGGCGGCCTTTGCCCTTTTCAACATCGCCGGAACGCGCATCGGTATAGGATCGGCGGGCTGTTCCTTTATGGAGGAACACGCCGAGTATCCGCATTTCGCATTCCTCGCGGGCGCCGAAACGATGACCCATACGAAAGAATGGCTGGCCGCTTGCGGCGTGCCCAGCTCGAATTTTTGGACCCGCCAGGGGATCGAAACCTTGATGTTCTTCCGCGATCCGTCGGGCAATGTGATAGAGCTGTTTTGCGAAAAAGGGTTCGAAGGTGCCGCGGATCTGCCGCGCGGCGTGGCGCAGGGGCATGGCACCACCATCGATATCGACGCGCTCCGCTATGCCAGTTGGAGCGTGCCCGGCGCTTAAAATATTTCGATGCTGACGTTGTATCACTTTTGGAGCTCCACCTGCTCGCGGCGGGTGCGTATCTGCCTCGCCGAGAAAGCCATCGAATGGCAAAGCCATCATATTGATATCACCAAAAAGATGGACAATCTGGAACCGTGGTATCTGGCGCTCAACCCCAACGGGGTGGTGCCGGCCTTGGATCATGACGGCAATGTGGTGATCGAAAGCAACGTCATAATCCAATATCTGGACGATGCGTTTGCGGGCCCTCAGCTGACCCCACAAGACCCGCTCAAGCGCGCCAAGATGCGCGAGATGCTCGATAAGTTCGAGCATGTGGTGCACGCCAACATCAATACCATCAGCTATAACCGCCGCCACGTGCCGAGGGTCAGCCATCTTTCCGAGGACGCGCAACGGGATCTGATCCTGCGCATCGGCAATCCCGACCGCCGCCAACGCATGCTGGAGCGCCTAAGCGCTGGCGTCACGGCCGAGGCCGAAGCCCGCGCCGAGGCGCGCCTCGCCGATATCCTGGACGAAATGGAAGCCATGCTGGAAGGGCGCGACTGGCTTTTGGGCGCGTTTAGCCTTGCCGATATTTCCATCGCGCCGTTTATGGAGCGCATGGCGGCCAACGGTCTCGATGCGCTGGCCGATTTCTCGGTGCGGCCGCGGCTCGGCGCCTGGTGGCAGAATATGCAGGCGCGCGCCGGTGTCATCGAAGCCTTCGCCTTTGCCAACCCGGACGCTTAAGCGCTGCTATGTTAGGCGGTATTCTTGCACTATTGTCGGCGGCCAGCTTTGGGCTGAACGATGTTTCGATCCGCCGCGGCGTGCTCACCGGCACGCCGTTTCAGGCGATGGCAATCTCGGTGCCGGTGGGGGTGCTGGTATTTCTGATCGGCGCGTTGATTGCCGGGACGGCGGCAATGATGTTCACGTTTTCGCCGGCGGCCTATTTGTTCCTGTCGCTCGGCGGTATCGTGCATTTTGTCTGGGGCCGCTATTGGAATTACAGCGCCATCCGCGCCTTGGGCACCAACCTCGCCGGGCCGGTCCAGCAAACCACGCTAATCGTATCGCTCGGCGGCGCGGTGTTGTTTTTGGACGAAGTGCTGACGCCGCTCCGCCTGGTCGGCATCGGTCTGATCCTGTTGGGCTCGCTGGCCATCTTGAAAACCCGAAATGCGCGGGCAGCCGCGCCGCCGCCCAAAGCAAAAACCACCAATGGGTTCGAGCCCAAATATCTGCAAGGCTATGTGTTCGCTGCGCTTTCGGTCCTCGGCTTCGGCTCGTCGTCGATTTTCGTCCGCGCCGCCCTGCAAGGCACCAGCCCCGGCGCCGGGCTGCCGGGCGGCGTGGTCTCTTACGTAGCGGCGAGCCTGATTATCGCGGTCTTGCTGCTTGGCCGCCGCCGCCGCGACCAAGTACTGGCCGTCGATGCGCGTTCCTTGCGCTGGTTTGCTTTTTCCGGCGTGCTGGTATGCCTCTCCCATGTGTTTCGTTTCATGGCCCTGGCCATCGCCCCGGTGACGGTGGTGGCGCCGCTATTGCAGACGCTGATAATATTCCGTGTGATCTTCGGCTGGTTCCTCAACCGGGATCATGAGGATTACAGCTTTTGGACTTTGGCCGGTATCGCCATCTCGGTACTCGGCGCCTTCACCCTATCGATCAGCGCCGATTTCGTGGCCGCAAATGTGCCGATGCCGGATATCCTGCTGGAAATCATTGGCTGGCACTGGCCGTAAGGTTACCGCCGAAATACGACTACACGCCTGAGCCTGCGATCAGCGCGCTATTGGCGCGCAAATTGGCGGCGAGGATGCCCAGCAGTTTGGCGATAAACGGATTGGTGCCCTCCAGCTGTTCTTCGAAGCGCTGGCGGGTGATGGTATAAATCTCCGCCGTGCCGCCGGCGGCGCGCGCCGTGGCCATGCGCACCGAATTATCGATCAAAGCCATTTCGCCGAACAGTTCGCCTTCTTCGAGGCTGCCGAGGATGGTATCCTGATCATCGGCGGTGGTGAAAATTTCGATGATGCCGGACTTCACGATATAGGCCTGATCGCCCAAGTCGCCTTGCGCGAAAACCAGCATGCCTTCTTCCAACTGGGACGCCGCCATGTTGCGCCGCTGGTCCGAGCGCCGGTCGCTCTCAACCCGGCGTTCGGCGTCGACTTTGGCCAGCTTGTCGTCGTTCGACGGCTCCGGCATTTCAACGATTTTTTCCATCCCCTGCATATGGGAACGAAACAAATGATTGCAACCGTTTAGCCCATTTCTTTAATCCGGCAGGATGGCGTTGATGATCACTGCCGCGCCGTCCTTGGTCTCCTGCAAAGCATCTTCCAAGGCCGCCTTGAAGGCCTCATAAGTTTCGACGCGGGTGCCCTTGATACCGAAATGGCTGCCCAGCTGCTCATAGTCCGGGCCTTGAATTTCGATGCCCATGGTCAGCTCGGTGGCGTCCACCATGCCGTCCGGATAGTGATGCACGTGGCCCTGGCGCATCGCCTTGTAGTGGCCGTTGTTCATGACCACGATGATGATCGGCAGATCGTGCTCGCGGGATGCGCCGAACGCAGGAAGAACCGGATTATAGAGCAGCCCGCCATCGCCGATGAACAAGACTACCGGGCGCTCCGGCGCCGCCAGCTTGACGCCGAGGGCCAAGCCCAGCCCCTGGCCCAGGGCGCCGCCGGTGTGCCGGAAAAGGGTCTGCGGCTTGGTCATCGGAAGGTGCTTCCGGAGCGGCGGAAAGTGCGTAATGGTTTCATCGACAAAGATGGTGTCGGCGGGCATTACATCGCGCATGGCGGCGGCGATGGAGGCCGGGTTCAATCCGCCCTCAGCCACGGCTTCGTCGCGCTGATCTTGCAAAACGGCCATCGCCTTGGCGCTCTCTGCGGCCCACTTGGCGCGCCGCGTCTCCTTGGCCTTGGGTTCTACGCCATCTTCGAGCGCCCCGGTGAGGGCGGCCAGGGTGGCGGCAATATCGCCTTCCAGATAGGCGTCGGCGTGCAGGTCCTGATAGATCAGCCATTCTTTATGCGGGTGATCGCCGATGGCGACGATTTTGCCCGGGCTCGGGCGCCGCTTGGGCGGATACCAGGGGGTGCGCCCGCCCACCAGAATGACCAGATCGGCGTCCGCCAGGTGGCCGTAATTTTCGATGCCCTGCCACAATTCATGATCGGTCGGGAAGTTGGCATAAGAGGTGCCGCGCCCGCCGATAACCGGAATGGCGGCGGCTTCGGCGAGGGCCACAAGGTTGGTAAACGCGGCGGCGTCGCGCCCGGATATTTCGGTAACGATCACCGGGTTTTTGGCCCCCGCGATATCGGCAACGAGGGCTTCGATTTCGCTATTTCCGGCTTGGGTGGCGGGCGCCGGCGGCACTTGCCGCAATTCGCCGGAGGGCGACCAGTCTTCGAGCATATGTTCGAGCGGCACGTCCAGATAGATCGGCCCCATGGGCGCCCGCTGGGCCATCTCGCCGGCGCGGATGATGCATTGATAGAGCGTCGGCGCCGACGGCACGTGCGAGGCCCATTTGACGAACGGCGCCACCAATTTATCGGCGCCGCCGGGCGAGACGCCGCCATACCATTGTGGCTCGATGGGCAGATCTTCATCGGCGCCGAGGGTGATTGATTCGCCGGACATGACCAGCATCGGCACTTCCGCCTGCATGGCGCAGCGCATGCCCATGGCGCCCTGCAACAAGCCGACGCCGGCATGGACAAGCACCGCCTGGGCCTGGCCGGTGATCCAGGTGTAGCCGGTGGCCATATTGACGGCGAGGGTTTCGTGCCAGCATTGGATATATTCGGGGCCATGGTTCTTTTCGTGTTTTTGCCTGGTGAGGGCCTCCCACACGGGCGACCATTCGGAGCCCGGCGAGGAGATGACATATTTGATGCCGAGATTGCGAAACGCCTCGACAATGGCTTCGCCGCCGTCCTGATAATTTTTCATGTGGTTCCCCTTTGCATTTTGATTGCGGCCGCCCGGCCGGTTGCTGTGTTGCGGTGCCTATCTTAGCGCCCGGAAATTATTGCGGCAATGCGCACCCGCGTGCCCAGGCCAATCGGGGATGGCCACGGGTTGGCCGATTGGCCGTCCGGTCCGGCACCGCGCATTTGAATTTGCTTCATATTCCATCCACCCACCCATTGAGCGAGGTGCCGAGTACGACGCCCGGCCCGCCGACCCTGCGCCATCCCGGGCCGGGCTAGGCCCTTGTTGCGACATGCAACACGCCAAATAGCATGTACATCATCACCATTAATGGACATTTATGTACATTCCTCCGCCGCCGCTTCCGCCGCCGCCTCCGCCGCATCGGCCTTTTCGTCCAATATCCGGAGAAACTCCATATGGCCGCTGCTTGCGTCCGCCGCGCCGAGATGCGCCGCGCGCCCACCGCCCCGCGGCAGGATGGAGCCGCCCGTAATCAGCCCGGCGATACGCGCCTGCAATTCCACCACCTGCAACACTGTCTCCGCGTCGTTGTTGTCCAATCCGGTCTGGTACACCGGCTCCAGTTTATCCATCAAGCCTTGCGCCGCCTCCGCCTGGGCCGCGGCCTGTTCGGCCTGAAATTCGCCGATGCGCTCCGCCACATGGGGGTTTTGCAGCAACCGGGATGCCTGATTGGCGGCGCCGGCGGCGCTATAGCCCGCAACCCGCGCCGCCACCGTCCCCTTGGCCCCGCTTGCATAAGCGCGGCAAAAAGTTTCCTGCCTCGAATTGAGGGTCATATTCGTCTCCTGAAATTGTAATTGAATGATAATATTATACGGAAAAAACTATAAATGTCAATTGAATTCGTAATTATTGGAATATAAAATTCTTATTTATGGCGTTTATATACATGAAAAAGCATGATGATATTACGGACGATACGGCGCAGAAATGCGCGCACTATCTGTCGCTTGGACTAGACTGCAATGTTTCTATTCAGGAATATAAAGATTCGGTCGGTCTACTTTTTTCGGAGCTGGTAGGGGCTGGGTGGTTAATCTCTCCGCCCGCCGCTTCCCCTCAATTTCAACGTAACTCAGGCAATTTGAAACAAAAACAAAGTAATTTTCCTGAGCCGCCAGAATTAGGGTCAGAACTCATTAACCATTAATTGATTCAATGGTCTGGAACTTAATAATGGGAGTTTCAGATTATGAGGCGTTTATTTTGGTTATCAGATCAACAATGGGAACTGATCAGACCGCAT
>Ga0114996_10001779_pt1 | contig 28515 bp, 24 predicted proteins | sample ArcticOcean_MG_C_4_FD_87039 | JGI IMG/M metagenome (GOLD analysis project Ga0114996, IMG submission 87039) | Marine microbial communities from western Arctic Ocean - ArcticOcean_MG_CB4_134 | ecosystem: Environmental > Aquatic > Marine > Oceanic | place: Arctic Ocean: Canada Basin | collected... | reverse complement strand
CGTCACCGCCTCGCGCCCTCCAGCTCTTGAAGCAAGAGAGGCCACCGCCGTGCAGTCATACCCTTTCGAGATTGCCGAGAGCAATCGGTAGGTGCGCTTCCGCCGGGGATCCTCCGCGTTGCGAGCAACACCGGTGACGCTTCGCAAAAGCTGCTCGTGGTAGTCGCTGTAACAGCTCGGCGGAGCCGGCAACGATTTGGGAAGCTCCTGGCAGCTAAGGTCGTGGTTAACTCTCAGGTTGCAGACATAGAAGGGCCGAATCCGCCGCCCATTTGCCGTTGGTAACTCGACAGGGTAGTTCGGCACTCCTCGTCGGCTATGGGTGAGTAGATCAAAGAAGTAGTTGGGGTAGTAGATATCCGGACGGTCCTCCGCCTCGGTAAAGAGAAACGCAAGCGAGCTGGAAACAAGGAGCTCATCCTTCGTGGGGAGCACGTATAAGCACTCAAGGGGATGAAAGGGAGAGCAGAAGACAACGCTGTCCCCTCGCAGCACAGCTCCGGAACCGGCGAGCACAACGGCTTCGTCCAGAACCATTTGGTCGAACTCACCGTCCCATGCTCCTTCGACGAAAGCATTGTCGCCGCACTCCACGTCCGACCCGCACCGCACACGCACGGTTCCCGTCCGTCCAACACGGGCTCACCAAGCCAGCCGCGGGAGAGAGTCGATGATTTTGAATTCGAAGGTCACCGGGAGAGTCTTAAGATACCCACGCGGGCCTACCCGGTCGCAGTTGGCACCGGAATCCCCAACTTTTCCCGTCCGCCATCCGTCAGCCGGTTAGAATCCCAGTGCGGCTCCCATACCTGTTCGACGACGACCTCGCGTACTCCGGGGACTTGCATCAATAGCTTCCGAACTGGCGTCGAGTTCCCGCCCGAACCATAGGAGAAGTAGCCCAGCCGAGGGCGGCCGCGATGTGGCATCGCCATCACCACATGGACAACGTCCCCTCGTACGCGCACGTCATAGACCAAGCCAAGGTCGACCACACTCGGACGCGCGGCGTAGAGCTGCTCGTCCTGACATTTACCGAGCGCTTCCCACAAGATCCGCTTCGGGATCGGACTGTCGCCAGCCTCTCCGCGCCGCACAAGCCGGCCTGCCGGGGTCGTCGCCCCCAAGCCCGACGGCAGAGGCTCGACAGAGACAGCAAGCGGATTCAGCAGCTCGTGCCGACGGCCCTCAACGATTTCATGGGCGGTTTCGCGGGTCAGCGGCATGGTCAGGTAAGCATTGCGCTGACGCATGATCGTTCCCTTGGGCAAGGTCGCGCCATGGTAGAGCTGACGACTCCATACGTGTCCGTGCCACTTGTAATAGAGGCGCGGCGCCCCCGGATGCGTGAGGCCGCTAAAGTTCTCCACGTCGTGCTGAAGGAATAGCCCGACGAAGGCATCCTCTGTCTGCGGATTGAAGAATCCCGTCGCCCACAAGTCCTCTCCCTTGTCTGGCGGAACTTCGCCGATCTGCAGTTTGCCGTCCGGCCCCATCCACACCGGATCGGTGAACGACATCCCCGAGAACACCCACTCGTCGTCACGCATGTAGCCGATCTCGACATCTTGAATCGCCTCGATCGTGCCGACTTTCATAAACCACGGCGTGCCGGCATAGAAGCGGTACTCAACAAAGAAATTCAGCCGTGCCGGTGAGAACAGCGGATGCACCGTCGAATACGGAAATCCCCAGCGGCGGACGGTGAGCGAGAGCGGCCCACGAATCACTTCGTAGTCCGGCACGGTGGGCCAGTTGGTGACGCGCAGCTTCTGAAAGTTCCCGGACGTGACGTAGTCGTGCGCCCAGTCGATGCCGGGCGGCTCGCCATGTCCCTCGCCGCCGGCGAAAAGCTCCAGGCCGTGCTCGCGCTTGTAGGTCAGGCGTTCGAGCTGACCCATTTGCCGCGAGAGGCGTCCGCGAAAATGCTTGTTCTCGAAATCGAGCTTGAAACCCTCTCCCGTCACGGCAAGGTCGGTCGGATAATCGGGTAGTTCCGCGTCAGGGTTCCCGTAGAGCACCACCCACCAGGTTCTTTCATGGGCCGGAGAGTTCGCGAAAAAAGTCAGACGGCAGTGCCGCTCATCACCACGGCGCGCCTCTTCGGTCACCTGACTGCGAACCTCTTCGAGCACCCCTTGGCGGATTCGCGCCACGCGGACTTCACGGCGCAACGAATCGACCCTTTCCTCAGGAAAGGAGACGACCAACTCCACGGGCTCAGCCGAACGGACGCGGTTGACAAGCTCGTCGACGGCAATCGGCCGTACCCAACTCCATCCGTGCGCCCATTCGCGCCACGGACCCGGAAGCTGAGCGACCGGCAGGTCTGCCTCCACCCCCAGGATTCGCTCACCCAGCGGAGCTTGCTGTTGTTGCTCAAGAGTGAGCGATTGCCGCAGCGAATCGGCGACACTGCGGGCCACACGATAGTTCTTAGCCCGGTACGCCTCCCGCAGAAGGCGCATCTTCACGTCAAAGGAATCGGTGCGTTGCCAATAGGTAGTTTCTTTCATAGAGGTGCCGCCGGGAGCGTATTGACAGTTGCCGTCGTGGCCTTCCCGGCAAGGTCAGCATAACCGAGCATACTGCGACGTGTCCTAAGCCTCCTACCATCCAAACCCAAATCTACGTCAATCTGCGAAATCCGCGGATATCGGGTCTGCCGACACACAGCCAAAGAAGCCACGAATCACAAAGCACGAGACACGAATCACGCCCCCATGACTGGTAAACTATGCTTTTCCGCTCACAACGCCCTCACGGGCCCTGCCTCGGGAGTCACACGAATGATCCGCACCAAACGTTTTTGGGTCTTGCTCACCCTCGCTGTGTTCTTGCTCGGATTCGCCGCGTGCTCTTCCGCCCCTGAACCGGAGTCCGCCGAGAAGGCGCCGGAACCGGAGATTGAAGAGCCCGTCAAGGAGCCCGAACCCGTCGAGACCACCAAGCTTGATCCGCCGGAACCCAAGGCGGAACCGAAGGTCGAGCCGAAACCACCCAAGAAGGTGGAACCGAAACCCGAACCTCCCAAGCCCCCGGCGCGGCCCACGGTCGTGATCGAGACCTCCAAGGGAAACATCAAGGTTGAGCTGAACCCCGAGCGCGCCCCGATCACCGTCAAGAACTATCTGCAATACGTGGACGACAAGTTCTACGACGGCACGATCTTTCACCGCGTCATGCAAAATTTCATGATTCAAGGTGGTGGATTCACGCCCGACATGAACGAGAAGCCCAATCGGCCGCCCATCAAGCTCGAGTCCGGCAACGGCCTCGCAAACCTGCGCGGCGCAATCGCCATGGCGCGCACCAACAATCCCAACAGCGCCACCTCGCAGTTCTACATCAACGACAAGACCAATCAGTTTCTCGACAAAAGCCTTCGCAGCCCAGGCTATGCCGTGTTCGGAAAAGTCGTCGAGGGCCTCGATGTCGTCGACGCAATTGCCGCCGTACCGACCGGCACGCATCCCAAGGGGCTTCCCAACGTCCCGCAAGAGCCCATCATGATCAAATCGATTCGCCGCGCAAAATAGGAAAGAGACCCATGGAAGAGCAACAGACCAACCCCATCGTCGAACTTGACACATCGAAAGGCGCCATCAAGGTCGAGCTCCTGCTCGACAAGGCCCCCGAGACCGTTAACAACTTTCTGCAATACGTGGACAGTGAGTTCTACGACGGCACGGTTTTCCATCGTGTCATTCCGAACTTCATGGTTCAGGGCGGAGGCTTCGACGAGAAGTTTACCGAGAAGGAAACTAATCCCCCCGTCCAAAACGAAGCCGACAACGGCGAATCGAATCTTCGCGGGACCCTCGCGATGGCCCGCACCTCCGATCCGCACAGCGCCGGCGCGCAGTTCTTCATCAACGTCTCCGACGACAATACATTCCTCGACCACACCCGCAAGACGGAACAGGGTTGGGGCTACTGCGTCTTTGGCAAAGTCACCGAAGGCATGGACTCCGTTGACGCCATTCGCGAGGTGGAAACCTCAAGGCGTGGCATGCATCAGGACGTGCCTGCCGAACCCGTCGTGATCCGCTCAATTCGCCGCTCCTAGGTGCTCCGTAGGTCCAGCACGGCCAGAAGAACAACTCTACTTGCGTCCCCCTGGTTTTAGAGGTACCCTAAGGTGTAAACCCTAGAATTCTGTACAGTTGCACTCCCTGGCACACCCGTTCGGTGTCTCCCCGTCGCCGCTCGGATGTATAGATGCTGAAGATCGAAAGAGAGCAAAAGAGGCTCCAGGCGCTCGATCAAATGAAGTTAACTCCCGTTGCGTCGGGAGACGGCTTCGACCTGCGCGAGGTCATCCTCAACAGCCCGACCGAGTTCCTTGAAGAGATCCGCCAGAAGCTCTTCTTGATCGGGAAAGACGTCCTCGTCTCCGAGCAAAGTAGCCTCAAGGCTGACCTGCTCGGCATCGACCCGGAAGGCCGCTCAGTCGTCATCACCGTTCAAGATCCCGAGCGCCCGAATCAGTTCATGAAGGCCATCGCGGCGGCCGGGATGATCGCCGGCTGGGGCGCCGATGACTTCCTCAAGCGCATCTCAAAAAAACAGGCCGAGGAACTTCAGAAACACCTGACCGTCAAGCTGGAAGATCTGAACTCGGCGCAGCGGGCTCTGCTCGTCGCTGACAAATTTGACTTCGAGGCGCTCTCCGCCATGGAGTGGCTGAACTCCGGAGGCGTTGACGTCGTATGCATCAGCGTCGCCGGCGCGAACACGTTTACCACCGACACCGAATACCTGTGGTGTACGCCGGTATCAACCTCCGCCGACGTCCATCAACCCATCCTCTTGCGGAATGGCGACGACGGTTTACAAATCGGCGCGGGCAACGGCGGCAACACCCAAGTCAAGACTCTCAACGACCAACTCGCGTCGGAAGTCGACGAACGGCGCCGCGCCGAAGAAGCCTTGCGCGCCAGCGAAGAACGCTTCTGGACACTGGCCCAGCTTTCACCGGTTGGCATCTTCCAGACCGATGACGAGGGCAACTTCCTCTACGTCAATGAACGTTGGTGCGAGATCGCCGGGCTCGTGCAGGCAGACGCACTCGGCCAAGGCTGGGCGCGCAGCATGCACGCAGACGACCGTGACCGCGTTCTCACCGAATGGCAGGAAGCGACCGAGCACGCCGTTCCGTTCAAGGCCGAGTATCGTTTCCAGCGCACCGACGGCGGTACCAGTTGGGTTCTCGGCGAAGCAGCGGTGCAGCGCAACGATTCCGGTAAGGTCACCGGGTACGTTGGAACGGTGACGGAACTGCACCGCGTCGACTCAACCCGCAGCCGCACGCAAGCGGCGGGCCAGACGGCCTAATCAATACTTAGGAAGCGTTAGACAGAATCCGGTCGGGCGAGCAGTCGGTGCTCGTGCGAATGAACGCGGCGAACTCATCAGCGTCGACTGCCGCGCTGATGATCGAGCCCTGAAATTCGTCGCAGCGTTTTGAACGTAGGAACGCGAGCTGCTCCGGGGTTCCAATACTATCGATCGTTACTTGCAGCCCCAAGCTATGAGCAAGCTCAATAAGCCCGGCGGTGACATTGGCGTTCGAGTCTTCCGGATGAAGGTCGCGGATCAGTTGCCCGTCGATCTTGAGATGCGAAATCGGGAAACGCTTCAGGTAGATCAACGAAGAGTACTCCATCCCCAACTCACCTACCGAGATTTGCAGACCCGCCTCGGATAGCTCTTCAAGAGTCTTGAGCGACTCAGCGCTGATTTCAAGTAGAGCGTTCTCGGTGATCTCGAGTCGCATCGTTTTTGGTTCTAGACCGTTGCGGGCCAAAGCTTCCCGCACGCTGTCCGCGAGGCTATCCTGGCGAAGTTGCGCCGCGCTGATCTCTACCGTCAAGCGTCCCGGATTGAGACCCGCATCGAGCCACTGTTTCATCTGCGAGCACGCTTCTTGGAGCAGCCAGGCGTGGAGCTCCGCCGTGAGCCCCTGCTGTTCGGCGGCAAACTCGAAGTCACCTACTGACAGCGCTCCCCTCGATTCATGCTCCCACTGAAGGATAGCCGCGCAACCAGCGACACGGCCCGCCGGCAGAGCAATGATCGGTTGATAAGCAACACGGAGTTCATCTCGACCCAGAGCCCTCTTGAGGTCATCCCCGAGCGAATCCGCCGTGGCCCCGCCCCAGCCACTACCCTTTTCAAACACCTTGTGCCGTCCGCCACCGTCCGCCTTGGCTTGATACATGGCGGCGTCGGCGTCACGGAGAAAATCGCCGGGCTTATCATGCGATAGCGAACTCAAAGCGATCCCGATGCTGACGGAAATGGAGTGCTCGTTCGCACCGATCTTGACCGGCAGAGCCAGGGCCTTCTGGATTCGTTCCGCGATGTGGCTTGCCTCTCGTTCATCGCCGAGACGCGCCAGTAAGATCGCGAACTCGTCGCCGCCGATCCGAGCAATCGTGTCTCCAGGGCGAACTGAGTTCTTCAGGCGGTTGGCGATCGCGATAAGCACCTGATCGCCGACGCTATGACCCAGCCCGTCATTCAACTGCTTGAAGTTATCGACATCGAGATACAGCAGCGCGAATCCCTGTTGCGGACGGCCGTAGGACCGCGTAGCCGCACGCTGGAGTTGTCCGCGGAAGTAAGCTCGGTTCGGAAGGTCGGTGAGGGCATCGTGCCAAGCATCGTGCTTGAGACGGTCCTCGTTGCGCTTGCGGTCAGTAATGTCGGTCAGCCAACCGACGAGCCGTACGGCGGTTCCCTCATCCTGCCGAACGGCAATGCCCCGCGCCAGCACCCAGCGGTAGCCGCCATCTTTGTGCAGGATACGGTGCTCGCTCTCGAAACGGTCAGCGCCACGATGCAAGTGATCAGACAGCCGCCCCAGCAGGCGACCGAGATCCTTGCTGTGAACGCGCTTGAGCCATTCATCGGGGCTGTCGCCGATCTCTTCCTCGCCGTAGCCCACCATGACCTTCCAGCGGGGTGAGAAGTAGATCTCGTTCTTCTCAAGATTCCAGTCCCAGAGACCGTCGTCACCGGCGCTCGCCGCAATCGCGTACCGTTCGTCGCTCTCTCGCACGTCAGTTCCTGGGCTAGGACTTCGTAGGGGGCTTAAATAAGTCCTGACATTAGAGTAGAGCTTTCGTACGGCTTTACGAACTAGGAGTGTTACCTAGGTCTATGGGGGTATTCGCTCTAATCCTACTTAGGACTCTGAGCGGGGTTCCGCCCGCCGATCACTCGGCGACTTGGGGCTGAATGACATCGACGCCGATCTTGTCGAACGTCTTGACGAGCCGGTCGAACTGCCGCTCGTTGCGATACGTTCCGACAATCGCACCACCCGAACCGGCGAACTTCGCCGTCGCGCCCACCCGTCGAGCCGTACCGATCAACTCCTGGTTGCCGTCACTGATGCGATAGATCCGGGAACGTATGTCGTAGTTCTCATTGACCAGTAGCGCCAGCTTCTCACGGTCCTGGGTGAGCAATGCCTCGCGTCCCTGTTCCGCGATGGAGGCCCATCGCTTCATCGCCTGCACGACCTTCTTGTCGCCACGATTGAAGCGAGAACGAATATCGTTGTGAAACACCTCCGTGCCCTCGCTCAAGCTGGTTCGGTAGGCGACATAGACGTTCGGAAGCAGCTCGGGATCGAGCTCTTCGTACTCGCCGTGACCGCGCCTCTTCATAGCCCGCTGTGCGAAGTCCATATAGACGAGTCCGTCATAGACCTGGATGACGCGATCCTGTAGGCCGGCGTTTACACCGAGTTCCTGCGTCTCGGTCTCGAGAATCAAGTTGGCCTGGGCAGGCTTAGAAATCTCGATCTCGAAGAACTGCATCAGGGCCCGTAGCGCCGCTGTGATGATGGCACTCGATCCCCCCAACCCGAGACGTTGCGGAATCGTCGATTCGTACTCGATCGTGAAGTTCCGGTTGGGCAATTCGATGCCCTGCTCCAGGCAGTAGTTGCTGAAGCGCATCAACAACGCCTGGATGATTCGGATGCCGCCGTAGTAGCCACGCCACTGCGTCGTCTGACGCAGGTCTTCGAGGCTCTCCCACAAAGGGATGTCGGCCCCCGATGGTTTGATCTCAAGCCGCGCGCTGGGATAGAGCAGGACCCGCGCGCGAAAGTTCCGAATAACGAACGAGATGGTCTTGCCGTGGTATCCGTCGCTAGGGTTACCGAGGAAGCCGGCGCGGGCGTACGCGTAGGTTTCAATCATGGCCGGTCAAGTTGAAGTCGAGGCGGGAGTAACAGTGTACACTTCGACGGCTGCCGCGCGGAGCACGGCCGAACGGCGAGGAGAGTGGCGTATCGCGATCTACGACGAAAACGCTTGTCGTTGCGCAGGTTGGTCGTTCGGCATGACCGCCCAACAAACGGCGTAGGCAATCAGGCCGGGCATGAACGGCAGCAACGAGGCTCCCGTCCAACCGAGCCGCACAATGGTCACATCCACGTCAAAGTAACGGGCGAAGCCCTCACAAACTCCGGCTACCCGTTTCTCGTGCGTGGCCCGACCCAAGCGGCGGGCGCAGTGACGGCCCAACTTCTGGCCTTCCGGCGTCTTGCGGCCACACTGTCCGCAGAAACGATCGCACTCTTCTATGGGAAAGCTGCAAGTCGTACAGTACATTTCATCCCTGAGGCTAGCGCAAGCCTGGCGGGGAGGCAAGGGGTCGACCGCTACCTTGCCCCGAGCCGGTTCGTGAGGGACACGCGAGCGGGAACTTGGAGTACCAAAGCTGCGTTCGAGCAATGCATTCGATGCAAAGCGGGGAACCGCCGGCGGCGGTACAAGGAAGTCCACGGGGGCAATCTATCTGCCCGTCCACCTACTTACGGAACAGCGACCCTACGCGATGGACTACTCTCTCCAGGGATTCCGTTTGCATTCCAACCTCTTTGCCTCGATTCAAGGGTTGCCCAGCCAGACGAGCCACTTATTTTCAATGAGTTAAACTCCGGAGACGCAACGTCGGGGGGCCAGTAAGGGTTCCATTTCCGTAGCCAAACACCGGACAACATGCTGGAAGGAACTTTCAGAAGTGTCATGCGGCTCAACAGCCGCGACAACACACGGCGCTCCTGGTGCCGCTTGGGCATTCTTCTCAGCCTGCTGCTTTGCTTTCCGTGGTCCAGCGATGGGGCGGCGGGAGAGGGTCCGGAAGAAACGCTGACGTTCAATCGTCACATTCGGCCGATTCTTTCTGATACCTGTTTCCAATGTCATGGCCCCGATGCCAACACTCGCATGGCCGACCTGCGACTGGACCTGGAAGAGGCGGTTCGCAGCGACCGCGGCGGATATCGCGCGCTCATCCCCGGTAACCCGAGCAAGAGCGAGATCTATAGACGTCTCACCTCGACGGAAGCAGTCAAGCGCATGCCGCCGCCCTACAGCAACAAACAGATCTCACCTGAAGAGATCGAATTGGTTCGGCGCTGGATCGAACAGGGCGGCGAATACGAGCGACACTGGTCGTTCATACCACCCGAACGCCCGGAACTACCTGTGGTTGGGCGAACAGAATGGCCACGCAATCCGATCGATCATTTCGTATTGGCCCGATTGGAGAAAGAGAGTATCGAGGCCTCGCCGGAAGCGGATCGCGGCGTTCTACTGCGTCGAGTGACGCTCGACCTGACGGGGCTTCCGCCGACAGAGAAAGAACTCGACAACTACCTCGCTGACAAGTCCACCAACGCCTACCTGAAGGTCGTCAATCGATTGCTCGATTCCCAGGCATTCGGAGAGCACCAGGCCCGATACTGGCTCGATGCGGCGAGATTTGCCGATACCAACGGCTTCTTCCAGGACAGCGAGAGATCGATGTGGCGATGGCGTGACTGGGTCATCGACAGCTTCAATCGCAACAAGCCCTTTGATCAATTCACCATCGAGCAACTGGCCGGTGACCTGCTGCCCAATCCAACGATCGACCAGCGAGTCGCCACCGGATTCGGTCGGAATCACATGACGACGATGGAAACCGGCGTCATCGACGAAGAGTATCGGGTCCAGTACGTGGTCGATCGCCTTGAGACGACTTCGACCGTCTGGCTGGGCTTGACCACCGGCTGCGCGCGCTGCCATGACCACAAGTTCGACCCGATCGCGCAGAAGGAATTCTATCGACTGATGGCTTTCTTCAACAACGTCCCGGAGAAGGGCACGAAGACCAAAGTTGGAAACTCACCGCCGATCCTCGAGGTACCCGATGAGGCATTCACCACACAGTTGGAGAAACTACGCGAGCAGGCCGAGGTAGCCGGCCAGGAATTCGCGAAGATCGAACCACGACTCAAGACGGCCCAGTCGAGCTGGGAGCAGACGGCCAAGGAAGATCTCACCGAACCGCCGTCAGACGGCTTGGTGGCGCATTTCCCGATGGACGGCCCCGAGGGGAATACCGGCGCTGCGACGTTTACGCCCGGCATGCTCGGCGCAGCGGTGGAGTTGGAAGGTGATTCGGCCATTGAAGTCGGGACTGATCTCGATTTCGACCGAAGCGACGCCTTCTCATACGGCGCCTGGGTCAAACCGACCACGGGTAGTCCGAGTTGCGTCCTTTCAAAGAACGACGATGTCGAGGGCCTGCGGGGATTTGATCTGATGCTCCGAAAAGGCAAGGCGGTCGCCCACCTGATCCATGAGTGGAATACCGATGCGATTCAGGTGACGACGGCAGCCTCCATACCGAGGAACCAGTGGCATCACATCCTGGTTACTTACGACGGCTCGTCGAAGGCTTCAGGCGTCAGAATCTATCTGGACGGGAAGGCACAAGCTGTAAAGATCGGCCACGACAGCCTGACCGGGACGATACGGACCGAGCAGCCGCTGAGAATCGGACGCCGCAGCACGAGCGCCGCGTTCACCGGGCTGATCGATGAGGTGCGCATCTATGATCGCGCGCTGAGTGCCGGCGAGGTCGATCGCCTCTTTGCCCATCAGCTTGTCAGCGCCCTTGTGGATCTGCCGGTTGAGGAGCGCTCATCCGAGCAGCAGAAAAAGCTTCGCGCACAGTTCTTGACGACTTCGGCTGGAGCGCTCTTCCGAGAGGTACACGACAAGGCAGTCCAACTGGCCGCACAGGTGGAGGAATGGGAAGGCAAGGCTCCGACGACGATGGTGATGCAGGAGATGCCTGAGCCACGCGAAACACATGTTCTCGCGCGCGGTCAATACGACGCTCCCGGAGAGAAAGTCACCGCCGGGGTTCCCTCGGCCCTGCCGCCGCTGCCGCCAGGCGCGCCGGCCAATCGGCTGGGTTTCGCCCGGTGGTTGGTCGATCCGTCGCATCCGTTGACGGCCCGTGTGACGGTCAATCGCTTCTGGCAGCACTACTTCGGAACGGGAATCGTAGAGACGGTCGGAGACTTTGGAGCGCAAGGCGCATGGCCCAGCCATCCCGACCTTCTCGACTGGCTGGCCGTCGAGTTCATCGAGAGTGGATGGGACGTGAAGCATCTCCAACGATTGATCGTCACGTCGGCAACCTACCGCCAGTCGTCGGTCTCAATCGCACCCCTTCGCGAACTTGACCCCCAGAACCGCCTGCTGGCGCGAGGTCCGCGGTTTCGACTCGACGCCGAAGTGGTCCGGGACAACGCCCTAGCGATAGGCGGGCTGCTGGTCGAGCAGGTCGGCGGTCCCAGTGTTAAACCGTATCAGCCGCAGGGACTCTGGGAAGCTGTCTCCTATGACGGCGAATCGTCCTATCCACAGGGTCACGGAGCGGATCTTTACCGGCGGAGTCTCTACACCTTCTGGAAGCGCCAGAGCCCGCCGCCGTCAATGTTGACATTCGACGCTCCCACGCGTGAAACCTGCACCGTCCGGCGACCCCGCACCAACACTCCTCTACAGGCGCTGGTCATGCTGAATGACACGACCTACGTTGAGGCGGCCCGTGCGTTGGCCCAGCGCATGATGAACCAAGCCACCTCACCGGAGGCCCGAATTCACTTTGGTTTCCGCCTGGCGACCGCCCGGACGCCGCTGCCAGAGGAAGTCACGATCCTGCTGGATATGTTCCACCAACAGCGTGCCAAGTACGAGGTAAGCAGGGAAGAAGCCGAGAGACTGCTTGGCGTGGGCGAGTCTGTGCCCGATCCGTCGCTCGACTCCGCCGCGCACGCTGCCTGGACTACCGTCGCCAGTACGATACTCAACCTGGACGAAGCAGTGACGAAGCACTGATGAGCGATCCCATACAACTTCCAGGACCTTTAACTCGCCGGCAGTTCTTTGGTCAATCAGCAACGGGGATCGGCACGGCGGCGCTGGCGGCGCTGTTGAATCCGGAATTGTTCGCCGCCGGTCCGCCCAACCCCTCCAGCCAGGGAAAGGGTGCTCTGCCCGCGACGCATTTCCCAGCGCGAGCCAAACGCGTGATCTACCTGTTCATGCACGGTGGGCCTTCACAGATGGAGCTGTTCGACTACAAACCGGCGCTTTCAAAGTGGAATGGCACGGAACTACCGGATTCGGTGCGAGGCGACCAGCGACTGACCGGCATGACATCTGGCCAGGCATCGCTTCCGATTGCCGCGCCGAGACAGTTCGAATTCAAACAGCACGGCCAGAGCGGGGCTTGGATCAGCGATCTACTCCCAAACCTCGCAAAGGTGTCGGACGACATCTGTTTCATCAAGTCGCTCAATACCGAAGCGATTAACCACGATCCGGCCGTGACACTGCTGCAGACCGGGCACCAACAGCCTGGACGTCCGAGTCTGGGCGCATGGACGAGCTACGGAATCGGCAGCGAGAACGAAGATCTCCCGGGCTTCGTGGTGCTGATCTCACGCGGTAGCGCGGCGCGCCCGGCTGACCCTCTCTACGCACGGCTCTGGGGCACGGGGTTCCTGCCATCGAGCCACCAGGGTGTCAACTTCCGCAAGAGCGGCGACCCGGTCCTCTACCTTTCGAATCCTCCCGGGCTGGACGCAGCCACGCGTCGGAACATGCTCGATGGGTTGGCCAAGTTGAACCGGAAGCAATTCGAGTTCTACGGCGATCCTGAGATCGAAACCCGGATCGCACAGTACGAAATGGCCTATCGTATGCAAACTTCGGTGCCGCAGTTGACCGATCTGTCTGACGAGACGCCGCGGACGTTTGAGTTGTACGGCGAACAGAGCCGTACCCGAGGAACCTTTGCGGCCAATTGTCTGCTCGCCCGACGGTTGGCGGAGCGAGGCGTACGTTTCATCCAGCTCTATCATCGGGGCTGGGACCAGCACTACAACCTGCCTAGCGATATCAGGCTGCAATGTAACGACGTCGACCGCGCCTGCGCCGGTCTCATCTCCGATCTAAAGCAACGGGGACTACTCGAGGAGACGTTGATCGTCTGGGGCGGCGAGTTCGGTCGCACCGCTTACAGCCAGGGCAAGCTGAGTGACACCGACTACGGGCGAGACCATCACGGACGCTGCTTCACAATGTGGCTGGCGGGTGGAGGTATCAAGCCTGGCGTCAGTTACGGCGAAACCGACGACTACTCCTACAACATCGTCAGGGATCCAGTGCATGTGCACGACCTGAATGCCACCATTCTCCACAGCCTGGGCATCGACCACGAACGGCTGACGTTCAAGTTCCAAGGCCGCCAGTACCGCTTGACCGACGTGCACGGCCAGGCGGTAGAGGGCATCCTTGCCTGAGCGCGCGAAAGAACCACTTAACTCCCCTGCCTTTGGCCGGCTTCTTCTAATCTCGGACTGAATCATCGCGAGAACGACCCCATCTCCGGAACTGGTTCCCGGAATCGTTCCGTTGCGCTCACGCCGGGGCAGGCATCCCGTGACGAGCGCTTGTTGGCCTATCATTACTTGGCTATGTCAAAGCTATCGCCGGAGCGGCGACTACCCGAGAACGGCATCGTCTCGTATCCGACGAAGGTCAAGCCGGAGTGGCTCGACTACAACGACCATATGAATGTCGCCTACTACGTGATGGCGTTCGACCTCGCCTACGACGCGTTCAAGAAGGTCGTCGGTATTTCACGTGACTATATTGAACGAACTCATCGTTCGACGGTCGCGCTCGAATCGCACATCACCTATCGCCAGGAGGCATCGTTGGGTGACGAACTACGTATCGACACGCGGATTGTCGATTTTGACGGCAAACGAGCGCATTTCTACCAGGAGATGTATCGCGAAGCTGATCTGTTGTCGACCCGGGAAACGCTATCCATCAGCTTCGATACGGCCGCTCGAAAATCTTGCATGTTCGACGACGCAATTGCCCGAAGCTACGAACGCATGCTCGCGGCTCAGAAAGACCTTCCCGTGTCGAAATGGCTAGGCCGCTCAGTGGGCATCCGAGGAAAATGAGTCACGGCGCCTGCCTACTGGACACAGCGTATCGAGGCAGCCAGGCGCAGAGGTGCTAGGGTCCGACCGTACTTGCCACACTGGGACTCATCGCGCATCCTGCTGGACCCAGACTTCGACCGCCGCCGGTTCTCTTCCCGTCGGAGGCGTACCGAGCCAAGCGGTACCGGTGATCACATCGAGCCGCCCATCCCCGTTCACGTCACCGAGTTCGACGGTCGGGTGGTCGCAAGAATCGTCGATCAGCGGATGCGGTTCAAACGAACCATCCGCCATTCGCTCGAACCAAATGACACCCGGCAGATTCATGGCCTGCCGTTCGGACCCGCTGAGTTCAGGAATCCACGATGAGGCGACCACATCCAGATCCCCGTCGCCGTCCATGTCGCCCGCCTCCGCTCGCATCGCCCCATAGTAGCGGCCAATCGCGTGGTGCGTGAATTCGAGCTGTCCGCGATTCTCAAGCCAGGCGATGCCTTGATACGGTTTGAAGCGGATCATGTCGTCCATCGTGTCGCCATTCGTTAGGAGCACGTCAGAGTCGCCGTCTTTGTCGAAATCCACCACTTCGATTCCGCTCGTTCCCCAATGCGGATGAGGCGCAACAAAGATGTCTTGCTTCTCGAACTGCCCGGCGCCTTGATTGATAAAGGCCACGACGGCTTCGTGATGCTGCGAAATGAGCGCCAGGAAATCCGGCTTGCCGTCGTCGTTCAGATCGACAACCGGAACATGGATGGTGCCCGTGCGTTCGTCCAAAGTGATGGACTTGAAGGTCGGCGGACCAGGGTTCGCCCCGCTCGGCTGGTTCTCCAAATAAAGAATGCGCCCGACAGTAATCCAGCCGAACTCCGCGACAACCAAGTCGAGATCGCCGTCGGCATCGAAGTCAGCGGCTTGCACATCGGCTACACGTCCGATGTTTTCAATGAGACGATGCGTTTCGAACTGGTGGTCCGCGATCTGACGGAGCCACACCACCGCCCCTTCGGTCTTATCCGACGGCATGACCTCACCGAGATCCGCCACGACTAAGTCCATCAGGCCGTCTTGATCGAGGTCGACGGCTTCGGCGTGGTCGGGGTTGGAAAGCCGCGCAATTCCTTTGAGCCGCTGATCGGTTGACCTCGGATCGGCCCACGCCACCCAACCTGAGATCATGTCGCAAGCTACGATCTCCTCACCTTCGACGTCGGCGAAGAGATCAAGCAAGCGCACGTTTGCAGTTCCAGGCAGCCGATCGCTTGGTGGTACGCCCGTGAGACTACTGGGCGTCAAACGGATGCTGCCGGACGGGGACAACTCGAGAGCAGGCGTATCCAGTTCGGCCGGCGCCAGCCTCTGAAAATAGGCGGCCGCCTCCCCTAACTCGACTTCACGCATCGGTCGTCCCGTCGAAGCGAGCAGACCGTCGTTTGCGAGACCGAACATCTTTGCCGTCTTGCCGAACCAGGCCTTCTTGGGAAGGATCCCCGGGGGCGTCCACTTGTGACACTGCGTGCACTCTTGTCGAATCAGATGTCCGAGATCCTTTGATGCAGTGGAAAGGCCAGGGCTGGAACCCTCCGGCTTTCGTTCCGATTCGGAAACTTCTTTCGCACGCTCGGGATCAAGCCGAGACACCTCTGCCTGCAACTCATCGAGCGCCGCTTGCTGGGCTGCCGTGATCCCGGTTCGAGAGGCTGCTGCTTCCTTGAGCCCTGCCTGATGAGCCTCGATCAGATAGAGCAAAACATCCACATCGTTCGGTTGCGAGGAACGAACTTCATCAAGAGTTTCCACGGCGCGTTGGGAATCACCGGATCGCAGATAGGCCAAACCCAGCCACGATTTCAGCTTCAAATCCGCGGGGGCCGCCTCGACGGCCTGTTCGAGATACGGCAACGCCTCAGCGGATTGTCCGAGCATGAGCAGGTCGTACCCAAGCAGACTGAATACCCCTGTCAGGCCCGGCTTCATCGCAAGCGCTTTGCTGAATGATGCGACCGCCGCCGACAGATCCCCTTGCCGGTGTAGCGCCAAGCCGAGCTCGGCATGAACCTCCGCAATATTTAAGCCGAGCCGCAGGGCTTCTCGAAGTTCACGCACCGCCTCGTCGAGTCGGTGCTCTTGCCGCGCCTGCATGCCACGCTTAACGTGGGCGATGGCTTCCTGGTTCGGCTGCTGTGCCGGTGTTTGAGGGACGATCCACGAGAGGCCGATAACGACGGCCAGGCTGGCTATGGCTCTTTTCGCCACGACGATTCTTGACTCTCGAGATCCTGTAACAACCCGGTGCGAACGCAACCGTTCCGAAGTCCTCTTCATCGTAACGAACGGACTTGCCAGACTGAGTTGTGGCGGAACGCACTTCTCGTTTCCGGGCGATTCGAGCCCGCGTGATAGCCTGTCAGTGGGAAGCTTTAGAGCTTTCGTGTCGTTCCCCACGCGCGCTATGCGGCTTTGTTATTGGCTACTTTCTGTTGCCTGCTTTACCCGCGTCTTGGCGGCCCAACCCCTGCCTGTCTTTGAAGACCGGCGGGAAGCGGCGGGCATCGACTTTGTCCACCAGTCCGGCCGCACCAGCGAGAAGTTTCTCATCGAAACCATGGGCGGCGGCGTGGGCCTACTCGACTACGATCGCGACGGACTGCTCGACATCTTCTTCCTCAACAGCGGTGGTCTGAACACAAGCGGCGACAAGAGCGTCAAGATCCACCGTTCGCATCCGCGCTATTCGAACCGGCTCTACCGCAACCAGGGCGACGGCAGGTTTGCCGATGTCACCGAGAAGGCCGGCGTCACCGGGGCCGGTCACGCCGGGTACGGCATGGGCGTTGCCACGGGGGACTTTGACAACGACGGCTTCGTCGATCTCTACCTCACGCACTTCGGGCCCAACGTGCTCTATCGCAATTGCGGTGACGGGACCTTCCAGGATGTGACTGCCTCGGCCGGTGTCACCGCCAGCGAGTGGTCGGTCAGCGCGGGCTTTCTCGACTACGACAACGATGGCGACTTGGACCTGTTCGTTGTGCGCTACCTCGACTGGGATTTCTCAAAGAACATCCGGTGCGGCAAGGAGATCCAGGTCTATTGCAGCCCGAAGCGATTCCAGCCCGTCGCCAACCTGCTCTACCGAAACGAGGGTAACGGAACATTCGTGGACGTCTCGCAATCGTCGGGAGTCGGCCGGGTGCTCGGCAAGTCGCTAGGGGTGGCCTTCAATGACTACGACGCGGACGGCTGGACGGACATCGCCGTGGCGAACGATTCCGTCGCGCAGCTTCTGTTTCACAACAAGCAAAATGGAAAGTTTTCCGACGAGGCGCTCATAGCCGGCTTGGCCTACAACGAGGACGGTGGAAGCTACGCCGGCATGGGGATCGACTTCACCGATTACAACAACGATGGCCGGCCCGACGTCATCATCACCAATCTCGCCAAAGAGCTGTACGCCCTCTACGAGAACGACGGCGACGGCCTCTTTTCGTACCGAACACGACAGTCCAACCTGGCGCGGATCACAAACTTCATGTCGGGCTGGGGTACGCGGTTCTTGGATTTCGATCACGACGGCTGGAAGGATTTGTTCGTGGCGCAAAGTCACGTACTCGACAACGTTGAAAAAATGGACCCATCGATTAGCTACATTCAGCCACCGCTGCTCGTCCGCAACATCGACGGCAAGTTCACGGATGTCTCGGCGACGAGTGGCGGCGTATTCGAGCAAGACTTGGCGGGGCGCGGCGCGGCGTTCGGCGATCTCGACAACGATGGTGACGTCGATATCGTGATGACCGTGCTCGACGGTCAGCCGAAAGTGCTGTATAGCAATGCGTCGGAGCTGACCCCGTATTGGATCGAGTTGCAACTCCAGACAGCAGACGGCCATCGCGACGCACTTGGCGCGCGCGTCCATATACAAATGGCGTCCGGGCGGCAACAATGGGGCTACGTTACAACCGCCGGAAGCTATGCTTCGGCGAGCGACCCTCGGGTTCATTTTGGCCTCGGCAATGAAGCCGTCATTGAGAAACTGGACATTCAGTGGCCGAGCGGTGCGACGACAACAATGACCGACGTCGAAGGCGGTCGGATTCTGACGATCAAGGAGGCCGCACCTTAGCCATGCGATGTCTGATCAGCGCAGCGATCACGTTGGTGTTGATTGGCTTGATCGAGATTCTGCCGGCGCAACCTGCGGAATTCTCCCCTGAGGCGCGGGCTCATGCGCAGCGTGGCGTCAAGGCCCGCCAGGAGAATCGACTCGACGAGGCGGCGCGGGAGTTCGAGTCGCTCATCCGACTCGCGCCGAACCTCGCCCCGGCCCACGTGAATCTCGGATTAGTCCGCCACGGGCAAGGCAAGTGGGAAGCCGCTGTCGGTTCGTTCCGCAAAGCGCTCGAGATTCAGTCGGATCTGAAGGGAGTCCGCGGCTATCTGGGATATGACTTGCTGCTTTCGGGGCAGCTGAAGATGGCGGTTGAGGAGTTAAAGAAGGCACTACAAGAAGATGCCGCCAACGTCGACGTCAACGGCTGGCTCGGCTTGGCCTGAACCGCGCTTCGTAGTTTTGCGGATCGAACGAGAGAGCCTGTCGCAGTGCGTTCTCGGCGAGCGGATATTCGTTCTGTCGGTTGTAGACATTGGCGATCAGCAGGTAGGGAGGAACGTTGCGCAAATTGAGCCAGATCGCGCGTTCGAGCGAAGCGATAGCGTCTTGCAACTCGCCGGTCTGCGCGTAAGCCGCACCGAGGTAGTGCCACGCCATGGGATGCAGCGGGTTCCGGGCCAGCTCCTGGCGAAAATGCTCCGCCGCTCCCGCGTGATCCCCATTGGTGAGATCAATGACGCCGAGTCGATAGTGGAGATCCGGCAGGGACGGATCGATCTCCTGTGCCTTGCGAACGAGTGCTTCTGCCTCGGAGGCAAAGTTTTCGCGATTCATGAAATGCGAGGCGAGCAGAGCCGCTTGGGCACTCTCGGCCGGAACACCGTAGAGCTCAGCGAACGTGTCTCGGGCCTTGTCGGGTTCTTGGCTGTAGACGTGGCACATCGCGAGCGCATATCGCAGATACGTATCGTCCGCCTTCCAACCGAGTGTCGTAGCGCGCAGCGGAGAGGCCTCTTTGGTTCGGTGGCTGAAGTAGTAGGCAAGTCGAGATGTTCGACCGTCTGACGCCATGCCGCCGAGTCTTGCTCCTCAAGTTCGACCGCCACGGAGAGGTGTTCGATCGCCGCCGGGTAGTTCTGTTGCTCATAGAAAGTGATCCCGACAAAGTGGCGACCTTCGGCTCGTTGAGGAAACTGCTTCACCCAGGGCGTCAGTGTTTCGATGACCGCGTCCAGGTCGCCCCCGTGTTCGAGATCGATCGCTTCGGCAACGGCCTGATGGTAGTCGTCGAGGGATGGCAACTGCCCCAAAGCAACCACCGCCAGCGCGATAGCGATTACAGAGATACGGCGGAGGAGATACATCCGAGGACCATCATAGACCGCCCGTCAGGAAGCAACAAGCTCGCAGTTTCGCATTCCGCCCCAACATTCAAGGTCACCAGGACCACAGAATACGTACTGGAGGGCAATGCCTCCGCGAATAGAGCTAGTGAGTCAATAAGATCCCGGCCGAGAACAATGCACTTACGAGAGCAAAAGAGCACAGGCCCGCACTGAATGCGCGCAAACATGATGACAGAAACCAACCCAAGAGGACATGCGGGATCAACGGAACCAGATTCGCTAGAACAATCTGAAACGCACCGTGGTATGCGAACCAACGTAGAACTAAGATACCCACCGGGTCAACGAAAAGTCCTGTAACGGCCACAGCGATCAGAATCGCCTGTTGAACAGCAAAGCCAGCGGCAAAACCTAGCACAAAAAAGGCCAACCGGTTTCATGGATCGATTACCCCGACTGAACTCGTGCCACTATGGCTGCCCCCGGTTTTCTCTTTCTTTCCTCGCCGTTCCGCCCGCTTGCCAGACACGCCCCCCCTCCAATTCCACCACAACGATGCCGAGTCTCTCTTGGTCATCACAGAGTTCCTGACGCAGAACCAGGGTATCCACTATGTCCCGTATTTCTACATTGTGTAACCTTCCTACGCTCGGTTTCAGAGTTACTTCGTAAGTTACTGTCGCGTCATTCCCACGGTTGCCGAAGGTATCGAAACACCCGACTGAATAGGCCGAGACAGTCGCTAGAGATTCGTTCTGCAAAAGCACCCAGCGTCGATTGTCAGTCAGAACACCCCTTATTGGAGCGGAGTCCCAATTTACCCACCATGCCTCGAACGGAATCGATGTGTTCACGATTCGCGGTGGTGGTGTTGATTTCGTACGACCATGGCAATGCCAGAAACAAATCGGCACAACGAGTATCAGGAGCAGTCTCCGCATTGACGGTCTCACGAAGCCAAGATGACGTGATCGAATGATTCAGATGCCTGCCCCGGTTCCTTTACTTCAATTTGGAGTCGGTGTCGGCCTGCACGCATCAGCTTCGCGGGAATCGCTAGCTTCCAATGATGAGCCGGTGCGAGGTTCGCAAAATGCTTGTGCTCGCCGGAGCGCTGGAGAACCACCGGCGGCGCGTCATCAACGCGAGCCCACACCTCGGCCTGTTCGCTCGCGTCGAAGATATTGACCTCAAGCGCCAAGTTGTCTTCCGCGGACACCCTCCGCGGTTGCCCAACAATCTCACCGACCGCGTCGGACCGTGATTCGGCCGAGCCACGGTACCGATGACTGATCCGATCACCTCGGACATCAAGAACGCGATAACCTCTCGGTTCCCCGCTCACGCCGACTTCCCGTTCTTCCGAGGTCGCCTTCCACCACGTCCCGCAAACGCTGACCGATTCGACGAATTCGATGCCTTTCCGCACGATGCGTTGGTTCTCGTGCAAGTGGCCCTGCAGAACTAAAGACACTCCGTGGCGTGACAAGAGGTCGATAACATCGCCGGCATTTTGAATGATCCAGTGCGGCGACTTCCGCGCAGTCGTGTCGCGGCGCTCGGGATAGTCGGAGACGAGCGGAATGTGAATCGCCACCACCGTCGCCATGCCGTCCGGCACATTCTTCAGGTCTTCCGCCAGCCAGTGCCGCTCACGCGCGGAAACCTCCCCCAACACCTGCTGGTCCCTTTGCGAATCCACCTGGCAGCCGTCAAGCGTGATGTAGTGGACATTGCCGACATCGAACGCATAATAGGTCGGCCCGAACAACTCTTGAAACTCGCCCCGCGGATCCGATTGCTGCATCAGCATCTCATGATTGCCAACACCATTCCGCACGGGCATTTTCAATCGGCTGATCAGTTCGACGTACCGCTTCCCTTCCCCTCTTTGCAACGAGATATCACCACCCATCCAGCAGAAAGCGGGCAGCGGGTCCATGTCGTTGATTTCATCGATCGTCGCCTCGAAGCGGCTGAAAGATTGATCGGCACGTCCGTCGCCCAGGTGGATATCGGTGAGGTACAGCGCTTGATACGCGTTGTCGGATCTCCGCTTGTTAAGCGCGAAGACGGGGCTCTTCGCCGCCGCCATCACCGTGGGCTGGTAGAAACGATCCGCCCAGAACCCTTGCGGCACGGTCACGAAAACGAAGGGGCCGCTATCCGGTCCGACGGGCAACCGGAATTCTCCCGAAGAATCCGTGCGCGTGACACGAAAGCCGTCGGAAACGCGAACGCCCGGGAGAGGCTCGTTGCCGGAGACAACGTGACCTCGAACTTCAGCAGGCTGAATTTCCGCTGCCAAGGCGCGCCACCACGATGGCGTCGCCGCCACCAATCCAACCGCGGCCGCTCGCTGTAAGAATGTCCGTCGATCCATTTCCCCTGCCCTCACCCGTAGACCAGGATACCTGGTTGCTCGTGTCTCAGCGCTTCCATCGGATTGACGCAGGCCGCTCGGCGGGCGGGGAGATAGGCGGCTAGGAGCGAGACAGCGATGATCACAGCACTTCCAACGATCATCGGGGCTGGATTGTCTACTGGTACACCTGCGATGACACTTTCAGCAACGCTTCTACCCAACAACGCCATCGGTACTCCGATTACAATCCCCGCGCAGACCATCCCGAATGCGTCCCGAACTACCATCCGCGTCGCGTCACCCGACGTCGCGCCCAGTGCCATTCGGACACCGATCTCACTCGTCCGGTGCGTCACCGTGTAAGCCAACAAACCGTAAAGACCAATCGCGGCGAGCAGCAACCCCAAACCGCCGAACAGCCCGGAAAGCAGTGCCATCAACTGCTCGGGCACAATCGTCGCATCCATCTGGTCAGCCATGGTCGTAACCTTCGTCACCAGCACACCTTGCAACACGTGGTCCACCGCCCGGCGCACGTCGCCCGTCACGATCGACGGGTCGACAGTTGTTCGAAGGATCAAGTTCCTGCCATGGGATCTCGGCATGTAGATCGTACGGGGTGGTGTTTCGCTCAGATCGTAGTACTTGGCATCACCGACCAGCCCCACAATCTCGTAGGGTGTGTTGTCCGCGTCGAAAGTGAAATGCTCTCCAATCGCTGGACGGTCACCGAAGTAGTACCGCGCCATGGACTCATTGACGATTGCCACCCGACTACGGCTCTCGTCCTGGGGCTCGAAATCCCGCCAAACGAGCAACGGAGTGCCAAGCGTCTCGAAGTATTTCGGTGCAACGAAGTTCGAGAAACGTAGCGGCGCTCATCCGGCACTCCCTGAAAGCCCTTTCCGTTCACGAAACGGGAAGCCCCCGCGCCCAAGAGCGGAGTCACCCCGCCGATGGTCGCCAGTCGCACACTGGGGATTGTCTCGAGGCGCCCTTGGTGAACCGCCAGCTCCACCATTGAGGGGCCATAGCACGGTGCTTTGAGTAACTTCCTATATTGGGTGCCAGCTCAACCGGTCGATGCAACACAAGCGCTAAATCTTTCCGCAGGAGTTTCAAACTCCAACGTCTGACGTGGCCGCCCGTTGAGCTTGCGAGCGACCTTATCCAGTTGCTGTTGAGAGTGTAGCGACAGGTCCGTTCCCTTGGGGAAGTACTGCCGCAGCAGCCCGTTGGTGTTCTCGTTGGAACCGCGTTGCCAAGGGCTCTTGGGATCGCAGAAGTAGACGGCGATGTCGGTCGCCAGCGTGAAGCGCTTGTGATCCGCCATCTCCAGACCTCGGTCCCAGGTCAGCGCCGTGACGACGGTCGCGGTTTGCTTGCCCGACACCTTCGCCAGCATCACGTAACGCGAGTGACGCTCCACTAGCGTCGCGATGTAGCTGTTGTTCGATCCCGCTAACAGATCGCCTTCCCAGTGACCGGGCACAGCACGGTCTTCGACGGCAGCCGGCCGCTCGCGGATCGAGATCAAGTCCTGGATCTGTCCGCCGCCGCGGCCCTTGCGGCTCGCATGACGGGATCGGCGGATCGTGCGCTTCGAACGCAGATACTGCGTCAGTCCTTTCTTGAAAGCCCCGCGGGCTTGGATGAAAAGACTGCGATAGATCGTCTCGTGCGACACGCGATAGAACTCATCTCCAGGATACGTCCGCTTCAGCCAGCCGGTGATCTGTTGCGGTGCCCAGTCCTCTCGCAGCTTCTGTTCCACGAGCCGGCGCAATTGAGGGCGGCACACCAGCCGGCATGGCTTCGGACGCCGCGCTCGCTCCCAGGCTCGCTCATCGGCCTCCGTCGCTCGATAGGCGTCTCCGCCGCCGTTGCGCCGGATCTCACGGCTCACCGTGGACGCCGCACGATCCAGATCGACAGCGATCGATCGCAGAGACTGCCCGCAGGCGATGCAGCGGGAGATTTCTTCGCGCTCGGCCAGAGTCAGTGCCAGGGGCGCGCGGCGTCGCGTTCGCGGGCGAATGCCGCCGTAGCGCAACAGCAAGTAGTACACCGTCGCCCCTCTGTCCAGCACACGAGCGATCTCCTTCGACGACTCTCCCCGTTTCCAGCGATCCCACACCTCCGCCAACTCCGCCGCTGTGTATGCTCGTGGCTTCCTTCTCTGTTTCTGTTTCCTCTGCATCCACCTCACCTTTCCTTTCAGGCAAAGTGTTGCATCGACCTGTTGAGACCACCGTTCGCGCACATTAACCTGTTGACACACTAGAGATCGCCGTTCTAGCCTGTAGCTGTAGCTAGACAACATGTCAACAAAGCGACCTGAAGTTCCCTACGGGACACTCGACCTACTGGTCCTCAAGACGCTGGAATCGATGGGGCCGTTGAACGGCTACCGCATCGCTCGCCGAATCGAGCAGCTCTCGGAGAACCTCCTCGAACTCAACCAAGGTTCGATATACCCTGCCCTACTCCGCCTCGGCCAAAAAGGCTGGATCAAGGCCAAGTGGGGCGTCTCGGAAACGAAGCGGAAGGTCAAGATCTACACCCTGACGAGATCAGGCCGCCGACAGTTAAAGAGCGGCGTCGAAGACTGGGAGAAGACCACCGCGCTTGTCGCCCGCATGCTGGAGGTCAAGTCGTGAGCATGCGGCAGTGGCTGGTCCGCTTGCTAGGCATCACAAGAAAAGAACGAATCCACTCGGAACTTAACGCTGAGATCGAGGCCCATCTAGAGGAAGCCGCGCGCGAGTACGAGATATCCGGGATGACACCGAACGCCGCGCGTCGAGCGGCCCGGCACCGCTTCGGCAGAGTAGGGGAAATCAAGGAACAATATCGCGAGCAAAGCGGCCTGCCATCGCTGGAATCACTTTGGTGGGATCTTCGTTACAGCGCGCGGCGGTTGCTCAAACGTCCGGGCTTCACCGCCACGGCGGTCTGCTCGCTATCAATCGGCATCGGCGCGAACACCGCGATCTTCGATAGCCTCCTACTCAAGCCACTTCCCGTCGAAAACCCGGAGCAAATCGTACTCATCAGACCAACCGCGCGACCGGGCACGTTTTGTCGTAGCCACGCGATGGGTGGCGCCTAGCCCGATCTGCTCGTGGTCGACGACGACCACCCACTTCAGCATGGCTCCGATCGAGCAACTGAATCTGTCGTGGCCTTGTCTCGGCCCCAACCCGACGATCATCTACTCGCACGATCGGCCTACAGTCTCGGTCGTCGTGAAGATCAGGCCGGGTCCGTTCCCCTTGGCGGTATCGAAGAATTCGAGATGCTCAAAAACGTGGATCTCTCGAAAGCTTCGCAAGGTTCGGGTCGAACTGCTTATTCAGCAAGTTCAATTTGGTTCCCAAGTTGGCTCCCGTTCCGCTTGGAAGACACAGGACTAAGGGCATGCACATCCCACCGGCGACTTGCTCCAGCTCTTCCTCGCCCATTTCTTCTACCGGTGTCGCTAGAACTTCACGGACTTCGTCCGCTGTGAAGTCGAATCCTCTCGAGGACCCAGCTTTGGCCATCACCTCGGGCATCTCGGTTGCAGTGGCGCTACTCAGCTCACCCTTGATGCCGTCGTCTTCAAGCATCTTTTCGTAAAAACTCGTCAAACTCGCTAGCGACATGAAAACTACCTCCACTTTCTCAAGGAGGCCAGATTATAGCGATATCGAAATGCGTGCGTCAATAGATCAATAGAGCAACTGGGCGACCGGAACAAAGACAAAGACGGGGTTCAGCAATCACAGGATAGTCAGCTATACTTATGGCCTTCTTTGAACCAACACCCCACGGATTGCAATGAAGTGCAGCGACCCACGATTCACGATCCCGGAACTTAGCTATCGCGCCGAGCCTCTCAAATGGCGGACCGTTGTCTGCGTGCCGGATGTGTTCGACCAGGCGGAGATCGACCGGATCCTAGGCTTGGTCGATCCGAAACACAAACAAGACGGGGCCATCGGTAGCGGGGATCTTGATCAAACGATTCGGCGCTCGAGGGTTGCACCCCTTGTCTACGGCCCCACAACCGAATGGGTCTATGAGCGCTTGACAAAGACTACGACGGATGTGAATGGCAAGCACTTCGGATATGATCTGTTGGGGTTCGATTCTCATCTGCAATATACGGAGGTGCCAGAAGGAGGGGTTTACGACTGGCATGTGGACATCGGGCCGCGCAACTATCGTTTCCGAAAGCTGAGCGTCTCGGTGTTGCTCGATGATGGCGATATGTTTACGGGTGGGCATTTGGAGACAGCCCCCGCAGCCACATTCACAACGCGTGGGGACCGGGCCCTGATGACGAATCCATCCCCGGGCACCGCGATCTTCTTCCCGTCTTGGCTACTGCACCGGGTTACATTGGTCAACAGCGGGCTGCGGCGATCTTTGGTCGGTTGGTGCGTGGGACCTTCTTTCTCGTGAGGAAGCCGAGTCGATGACGGATGGCTCGATTGACTGGTCATTCGACCGGCTGCTTGCGCCTTCTACCGTTGAGGGTTTTCTTACGAACCGCTGGGGCCGTGAGCCGCTCCACATCAAACGTGATGACGGCGGTTATTTCGACGGAGCCCTCAGCCTGGAAGAGGTCGAACGCTACCTGTCTCGAGAACAGTTCTTCCAACAGAATCCAGTCCGTGTGCGGACGCCCGAACCTCCCTATGAACAAGATCTCCATACGATCGATGCCGTCTATGAGCATCTGTCGCGGGGCCACACCGTTCAGTTGCTGTCGGCCCAGACTTGGCTAGCACCGGACCATCCCGTCCTGCTGATGGCGCGCGACGCCGAGCAGTGTTTGCAGCACCGAATCGGCACAATCGCCATCTTTGTGTCGCCACCCGGCGAGCAAGGCCTCGCGGTTCACCACGATCAGACCGAGATCATCACTCTGCAGGTTTCCGGATCGAAGGTCTGGAATCTTTATGAACCCGTAGCGCCCGATATCATGCCGGATAAACCCCATGTGCCATCGGGACCACCTCGCCTGGTAGCTGCTGTCAGCGCGGGTGATACTCTTTACGTGCCGCGTGGTCATGTGCATCGCGTAATCAGCCAGGACCAACCGTCGCTCTCGGCGGCGATCACCTTCCAGAGCTTTGCCTGGAGCGCCCTGATCTCTCTGATCTATGAGAAGGCAACGGAGGATGAAGCTCTCAGTGAATCGATCCCCGCACGTGCTTTAGATCACCTGACGGAAGAAGAGATTTCGTCTCGTCTCAAGCGGCTCACGAACCTTGCATCTCAACTGTCGCCGGAGGACGTTCGGGCGTTTCTGCGGGCCAATCGCTATTCGCTGCCGGCGCGGAAGCCCGAGTCGCATCTGAGCGCGACGTTCTCACCCGAGCGCGTGACGGCTGACAGTATCGTGCGTCGTCGCAGCGGCGTAGCGGCACATATCGAACTACAGGACGACGGTGCGGTGATCCGGGCGACGGGGCTGCTGCCGTTGCGGCTGCCGGCCAAGGCCGTGGAAGCGGCGCGCGCGCTGATCGAAGCCGAGAAACCGATCCGAGTTCGTGATCTGCCAAGCCGGCTCAGCGCGGATGCCAAGGGAAACCTTGCACGCAAGCTGCTGCGCCTGGGACTCATCGCCACCGAAACTGACTAGCCGCGGGACGGGGCTAGGACGTCGGAAATGAGGCTAAGCTGGTGGTCAATAACGCTGCGGTCCAGCTCTTGCCACAACCCGTGCGCCGCTTCCATTCCTGACCGCGCAAAGAAATTCGGCAGGTGCCTGCCGCTAGATAGGAAGAGGTCGCGGCTGTCGGTGCGGGTGGCAAAGGCGGGAATGTCGCCCGCCTCAAGTTGGCGCACCTCATCGCAATAGAGTTCCCAGAGTTGCGAGTCGGACCCGAGGTCAATCACTGCCCGCGAGAGTGATTCCCACGTCAAACCATGGACACCGCCGTCTGTCATGCGCTCAGCAGCAGTCGCGCGGTCAATCACGCTGCCGTAGAGCGCTGTCGGTCGAAAGATCCATCGCGTCGCGAGACCCGCAAATGGTTTGAGAAACGGCGGCGGGCCGCTCGTGCGCGATCGAACCGCCAACAAAGTCTCGCCAAGTTCGGAAAAACCACGGCGGAAGTCGGCGCGCCAGCGGTCAACACCGACCTTGTCGCCGCCCAACGTGGGCTGGTTCGGGCGCGATCCAGCTTCCAACTGAACCTTGACGGGTTGCATACCATCCGTATTGACATGCTGCCAAACAAACGCCGTTTGGCTCTCCCGAACATCACGATCGAGGGTGACCCCGCCCATCGGTTCGCGCAAGCCGTTACCGAGAAGCGCGTCGTAGGGGAGAAAAAGGGTGCTCCTCACGTCATACCGGTCGACT
>Ga0114996_10001778_pt1 | contig 28522 bp, 22 predicted proteins | sample ArcticOcean_MG_C_4_FD_87039 | JGI IMG/M metagenome (GOLD analysis project Ga0114996, IMG submission 87039) | Marine microbial communities from western Arctic Ocean - ArcticOcean_MG_CB4_134 | ecosystem: Environmental > Aquatic > Marine > Oceanic | place: Arctic Ocean: Canada Basin | collected... | reverse complement strand
TGATTCATGGCTCCCCTCGAAACTTTTCACACCTAACCCTTCAGAAAGGAGATCCTCACCCTGCCGCTTGCCCTTTTCCGCCCTGACCCGTTTCAGGCTCATCCTTGCATTGGAAAATGCTATGTCGCCGGTGGCGAGTTGGAGCAGATCCAATTCCTTCTCGGTCACGTCTCAGTTCAGACGACCGAGAAGCACCTTGGATGCAAGCAGCGATTCCGGGGTGCGGTGAACAACCGAATAGGCATAGAGCCAACTCCGTGAAGACGCTGCGGCAGTTCAAGGCCGCCACAAGGACGGTAAACCGACAATACGGCCATGGGGACGGGCTGGTTCAACACTCCGCCGTCAGCGAGGATCTATGTGGCATAATTTAACCCGGATGCTGAACTGCCAGGGTCGAGGGATTGATCCGCAGCCCCCGGACAGTCTGCGGAAAGCCGTCTCCAGCGAGAGCAGTGGAGTTATGCAGACCGGCTGGTCGGTCTGAAACTTGGGGGACATTACGGAACACGAAGAAGTCATTACAAACAAAACGGTTGCCGCTAGGTTGCGTCGGCGACTTCGTCTTAGGCCGACCAGGACGGGTTTTATGCGGGTCAGTCTAAACAAGAGTTGGGCGGCTTGAGTGATGACACTAGGGGTGGAAGTGAATGATTGAGCGGGTCCACCAGCACCTCTTATCCGAGCTCGAGCGAACTACACGAGCAGACACCGTATTTGTCGTGAGTGCAGTCCTATTCAACATACTGGGGCTGTTTATCACTTGGAGCAACGTTCCCACACGTACAGGGGACTACCGTTCAGGGAGTATGGCTATCTACATGTTGATGACGGTGGGCATCATTGTGATCGGTGGCACCGCCCTCAAAGCGCTGCAGAACGGCCGAGGTATGTGTGAAAAGATCAACGCCTCCTTGACGCAGATCTATAAGGACGCTGGGGTGGAGAAGTACATGCCGGAAGGTGCAACGGCCATGGGTGTTAGCCGCTTCAGGTTGTCCATTGTGGTAGTAGCAGGGACTACTTTTCTTGCGGTAGCAATCCCGCTGTTGCAGTACTTCAAGTTGTAGCTGTGTGCTGCCTAATCGGTTGGTACTTGAATCGCGGCAAGACGCCTAACATGCCGCTGCAACCGACCGCTAAAGAGCGCGGCCGCTCAGCGGCAAGCCATTATCTCCGGATGGTATCGCCAGGAACGACCGTTCTCACATGTCCTCCTCGTTCGGGCCGTTTTCGAGTAGGCCTGAAGTCACGCAACTCTATCCGTTAGGGTCGCTTGCCACACAATTGTCTGATCGTGAGGGACTTACGTGAGGTTCCGCAGCTAAATCCGCCCTTGTCGGCCAGTTTGGAGTCAGAGCCCGCCAGAATGACGTATGACGCGCTATCATGACAATGGTTCGTGTCAAGGGAAACCCCTCAGGCACCGTGACTCAGCCTCGCGGGCATGAGGGCGAAGCAAGCCGTGAGCATCCGGCGCCGGATGCCGCGCGTCCAAGCGCCAAGACTCGATTGAGCACGCTAATACAAATCGCAGCGCCGGCCCCGCATGACGCTTCGCCCGGGGCGGCTCTGGTCCCAAGCGCCTCCAGGAAGCCGCCTTGGCTCAAGGCCCCGGCGCCGGCTGGCGAAAACTATCGCGAACTCCGATCGCTCGTCACCGATCTGAATCTTCACACGGTATGCGAAAGCGCGGCCTGTCCCAACATCGGAGACTGCTGGAACCGGCGTACCGCGACCTTCATGATTCTGGGGAATGTCTGCACCAGGCGATGCGGATTCTGCGCGGTGCAAAAGGGCGCACCCCTTTCCGTCGACTACGATGAACCGCGCAGAGTCGCCGATGCGGTGGCCGCTCTTGGCCTTCGCTATGCCGTCGTGACCAGCGTCAACCGCGATGACCGCAAAGATGGCGGCGCGGAGCTATTCGCGCTGACCATCCGGGCGATTCGCCAGCGTATCCCGGGTTGCCGCGTCGAGGTGCTGGTGCCGGACTTTCAGGGTTCCCGCCAAGCCATGGAAATCGTTCTCGAAGCGCGGCCGGACGTGCTGAACCACAATATTGAGACCGTACCGCGACTGTACCGAACCGTGCGTCCGGGGTCTCGCTACGAGCGCTCACTTGACATGTTGTCTTACGCCAAACGGATTGCGCCCGGTATTCCGACCAAGTCCGGCATGATGCTCGGCCTGGGCGAAAAGGCAGACGAGATCGCCGCCGTCATCAGCGACCTGAAAAAACATCAGGTCGACATCTTCACCGTCGGGCAATATCTGCGCCCCTCCGCTCAGCATTTGCCGATCCAGCGCTATTACTCGCCCGAGGAGTTCGCCGACTTGAAACGCTCGGCCCAGGCGCGCGGCTTTGCGCATGTCGAGTCAGGGCCGCTCGTCCGCAGCTCCTACCACGCCGACGCGGCGATAGACTCTTGATGGCGATTCCGTGCCGCCAAGAAAATCCGGTCACACAGGCTAGCTCGGCCATCTCACCGCTTCAGCCGGACGCAAACCAGTGTGTCGTTGTTGCGCGCGTAAAGAAGCCCATCCGCAATGGCCGGATAGGCGCGCACGGTTCCTTGCAGAATTTGCGCCCGCGCAACGACTTGGAAGCTCGCCGGCGAAGCCTTCGCCAGTACCAGTTCGCCGTTCTCACGAAGCACCAGCAGACGATCGCCCGCTCTTGTGATCGACCCGGCCCCAAATCTTTCTTCACTCCATTGAACCTTGCCCGTGTTTAACTCAATGCACCGCAAGCTCGGGCCATGCTCCTGCCGTCCATGGAAGCCGTAGAGATAGCCGTCGTGGTGTACGCTCGTGGAATAGTGATTCGTCAGGGATTCATCCGACGACCAGACTGTTTCGAGTGTCCCGCCCTTGACATTTAGCAAGGTCGCGCCTACTCCATAACTAGCGGAAAGGAAGATCCGGTCACCGATCACCAGCGGAGTCGCTGCGTTGGCCGAGGCGTTGCTACGGGCCCGCCAGCGCTGCTCGAAGAAAATTTCGCCTGTTTTCGGATGGGCCCCGAGCAACCCTGTTCGCGTAAAGAAAAGAATGTGCGGCTCTCCTCCAAACGATGCCGCCACGGCGGAGGCGTGGCTGGCGGGGTCATCGCTGGCCTTCCACAGCAGGCGGCCCATGTCCTTGTCGAGCGCCACAACGCCCGCCCCGTCGGTGCCACCCACGTTGAGGAAAAGCCGGGTACCCACCACCAGCGGCGTACCGGCCGCTCCAAAGTATCCTTTTCGGACACCGAATTTCTTGTGCGTATCGAGGCTCCACACCTTCCTGCCCGAAACGACTTGCAGACAGTGCAAGACCCCTTGCGCGCCGAAGGTGTAAACCTGCCCGCCCACCACCACCGGACTTGCGCGTGGCCCCTCACCAAAGCCGAAATCACTCCTGTAGGTCGTGGGATAGTCGAACGACCAAAGCGGCTTGCCCGTCTCGGCGTCGAGTGCCTCAACAACTTCCTTGCTGCCTTCACGGTGGAATAGGATCAAGCGGCCGTTGGCGACGACGGGGTTGCTATAGCCCTGCCCAACCGGCCGCTCCCAGACGGTTGGCGGACCGGAGGCCGGCCACTCTCGGGCCAGATCGTCGCCGAGATAGACTCCGTCGCGATTCGGTCCCAAGAATTGCGGCCAGTCCGCGCCGGGAGCCGATGCCGCAAATAGACACAGCACGACCCACAAACGCAACGCCGCCGGCAGGGCTGGGAGCGCGAGAGTGCTGGCGCCCGAACTTGGCGTGGTCCTGTTCATGATTCGGCGGCCGCGGATCAGACGGATCCTTGATGCGTTACTTCCTTGATAAGTGACTTTCGCGATGAGTTACTTTCACGATGGATTCGTAGGTTAGCAAATCAGATCGTTGTAATGGACCTGAGTGCAGCCTTGCACCGACTCCTGGCCGCGCCCTTCGGCCACGCTGTCAAGACCCCTTTCTCGCGCCCAAATCCAATTCCCGTCAGGCCGGTACACTGGAATGTCGTGTCGGCCAAATCTGAGCGGCCCCGCTGGGGACAGCACTTCTTGAGAGATCGCGGCGTTCTCGACCGCATCGCCTCAACTCTGGCGGTTCAACCGGGCGAGTGGGTCGTCGAGATCGGCCCGGGCCGGGGCGACTTGACCGAACGCCTGCTCTCGAGAGGCGCACGAGTTCTGGCCGTGGAAATCGACGATCAGCTCGTCGAGCATCTCAAGAATAGGTTCCGTGACTCCACCGCCATCGAGGTGATTCATGGAGACATCCTCAACGTCAATCTTGGAGAGTTGATCGCGTCACGATCAGGCCAAACATCGAGCCAAACATCAGGCCACACATCGGGCCAAAGACTGGAGGTGACCGGTAATCTTCCCTACTACATCACCTCACCCATCATCCGTCGAATCTTCGGCGTTCAGGCACAGGTGTCGACCGCGCTGCTGCTTGTTCAAAAGGAAGTTGCCGATCGCATCGTAGCCGTCAAGGGAACGCGGGACTACGCCTATTTGAGCGTGTTGTGCCAACTACACGCCGAATCGAAGACGTTGTTCAGCGTCCCGCCAAACGCCTTTCAGCCGCCGCCCAAGGTCACCTCGGCGCTTGTTCAGCTCAAGATGCGCGATGGACTCGGGCCCGACCCCGACTTCCTTCGATTTCTCCAGTTGTGTTTTCGCCAGCCGCGAAAGATGCTCCGAAACAACTTGTCCGGCGCTTTTGATCGCGAAGCTTTGGGGGCGCTCGAAGTCACCCGCTGCAGAGCGCAACAGTTGGCGATCGAAGAACTGCGAGCGCTTTGGGACGCACTTCGGCCTGGCCACCCGCCCCCGGCCCCCGCGTTGATGGATCGGTCGTGACAGTTCTGCTCCACTGGTAGCAATATGCCTCAAGCCTCCGCCGGCGCCTCTCGCTCCGAGAAGCTGAGTTCCGCCTCGAATAGAAGCGACATCATCGTCATCGCTGTTGCCGCCGTCATCTTCCTGGGTTGCGCGCTAAGCCCTCCGGGGTTGATGGACGATGTCGACTCGGTGAACGCCACCATTGCTCGCAACATGTTGACGTCGGGCGACTGGGTCACCGGACGCCTCAACGGCGTCCTCTACGTCGATAAGGCCCCGCTCAACTACTGGCTGATGGCTGGCTCCTACGCATTTTTCGGAGTATCCGATTGGGCCGCGAGGATTCCGATGGCGCTGGCGGCGATCGCCCTGTGCTGGGTCATCGCGCGTTTCGGCCGCTGGGCGTTTTCGCCTCGCGCCGGGCTGTATGCTGGCCTGAGTTTGGCTAGCTGCGTCGGGTTGTTTCTGTTCACCCGAGTCCGCATCCCGGACGTTGCACTGACCGTGGCGGTGACCGCGGCGCTTTGGGGCCTAGCGCGCTCTCTCGACGAGGACGAACCTCAGCGGCGTCGATGGGCGCTCGTATTGGGGGGCTCCCTGGGTCTCGGCGTCCTCCTCAAGGGGATGATCGCACTGGCGATTCCGGTTGGAGCGGGTATGCTCTACCTGTCGGTGACCCGCCAACTCTTCTCGCGCCGCGCTTGGAAGCGGCTGCACTTGCTCTGGGCGTCGGGCGCTTTCTTGTTGATCGCCGCGCCCTGGCACGTGTTGGCTGTTCTGCGGAATCCTCCATACTTCGATCTCACCATGGTCAGCGGTCCGGGGCAGTACCGCGGCTTTTTCTGGCGGTACTTCATCAATGAACACCTGCTGCGGTATCTGGGTGCGCGCTTCCCCAGGGACTACAACACGGTGCCCCTGGCCTGGTTTTGGCTGTCCCAGTTGCTATGGATGTTCCCTTGGAGCGCGTTCTTTCCAGCCGCCGCTAGGCTCAGCTACAAGCCCGCGGACAGGCCCGGGAGAATACGCTTGCTTGCCCTGTGCTGGGCGGCGTTCGTCCTCGTATTCTTTTCTTTTTCGACCAGTCAGGAATACTACACGATGCCCTGCTATCCAGCGTTCGCGCTGCTGATCGGGTCGGCCATCGCGGAAGGAGGATGCTGGGTGCGGCGAGGAGCCCGAGCCGTCGCGGTCATGGCCGGAACCGCATTCCTTGCTGTCGTGGCCCTGCTCTTCGCCGTGCGAAACATCGAGACTCCCGGTGACATCTCGAGCGCACTGACACAGAACCCGGATTCCTACACCCTCTCGCTGGGACACATGCAGGACCTGACCTTGTCCTCCTTCGCTTACCTGCGAGCGCCACTGATTCTCGCGGGCGCGGCTCTTCTGTTAGGCGCAATCGGCTGCTGGCGACAGCGGGAACGCTATCGCTTTGGAGCCATGGTGCTGATGATGGTGCTGTTCGTCCACGCCGCACGCATCGCTCTGGTAGCGTTCGATCCCTACTTTTCTTCCAGGCAATTAGCCGAAACTCTGCTTCGCGCGCCACCGGGTACCTTCATTGCCGACGACCAATACTATTCGTTCTCTTCGATCTTTTTCTATGCGAACCGTGACGGGCTGCTGCTCAATGGCCGCAAGAACAACCTCGAATATGGCTCGAACGAGCCAGGGGCCCCCGCGGTGTTCATCGATGACACGGAATTCGCCGTCCGCTGGCAGAGCCAAGACAGGCACTATGTAGCCACGTTCGAAGACCAGCGGGCTCGAATCGAAAGATTGGCCGGCAAACAGAACCTGTTCCCCCTAATCGAAAGTGGAGGAAAGCTGCTCTTCACCAATCGGACGATTCAGAGCCCAGAACGCAAGTGACGGGTCAGTGACGGGTCAGTGACGGGTCAGCATCCAATCGATCTCCCCGCCGTAAGCAGCAGCTCAGTATTCCCCCGCCGGCGAGGCTTCCTCCGTGCCACAAAACGCCGCCGCCCGCAAGAAACTCCGCGAATCTCATAAGCTTTACCAAATTTGTGCCGAAACGGTAAGAGAGCCCTCGTTTCGTAACGTCGGCAAGCAGCAAGACCAAAACTACCAACACGATCCCCCCCGAGAAGGAGAAGTGAGGCAACCATGGGATTCGAAGACATTTCCGCAAATACGAAATCCATTCGCCGCCAAGACGAATCATCTGAGATGTTGACAGAACCGGCCTCCGGCAGGCATCCGGCTCAACGGAACAAGCGCGGCGTAATCCTGATCCTCGCGGCCGTTGGCGCCTTCGCCATGGTGGGGATTCTAGGACTCGCATTCGATCTGGGGCGTATGTTCGTCGCGCGGAGCGAACTTCAGAACTATACCGATGCGGCGGCCATCGGCGCGGCATTGAAACTAGACGGCACATCGGCCGGAGTGACGCGCGCAACCACGGCGGCCACGAATGATGTCAACCAGTGGAGTTTTGGCACCGAGAGCGTCGGCAGCGTCACGGTGAAGTATGCCCAGGGGCTCTCCTCCGCCTACGTAGCCAATCCGGCGTCCGCGCTCGATTATCGCTTCGTCCAAGTCGAGGCTCAGCAACCCGTTCCCTTATACTTCATGCCGCTTTTCCCAGGGGTTGGCTGGCAGCGTGCGGTAGCCGCATCCTCGATTGCGGGCCAGAAGTTCGAAACCGGCATGAAGGACGGCGTCTTCCCCTATTCGCCGGACGCCCACGACCCGAATGACCCAAACTTCGGATTTCTCCTTGGGCAGCGCTACACGCTCAAGTGGGACCAATACGTAGGTAACCCGAGCCTAACCTCGCTCTTCAAAACCAGCATTAACAACGTGAAGTTGGTCGGCTGCGAAGCCGATATGGCCAACGCCGCATTCCAGCCCGGCGAAGCAATCACCAGTCAGCGCGGCTATATCGACCTGACCAACCGCCTTCCAATCGACAATGGCGGAGGGGCAGCCCTGATCCGCGACGCAATCTTGACGAGAACTTCCTTTGAGCTTCCGATCGTGCCCTACTCCTACTACATCGATCCAGAGCCAGGACAGAAACAGACGGAATTAACCGCCATGGCAGACCGGGTTGCCGAAGACACCGACCCCGTCACTCCGACTTATTTCTCAAGTCCGCAGACGGCTACCAACACTCCTTCCATCGAAAATATGCGGACACTGTATCGGACTTTCTACAACACCGCCGACTTGCCCCGCCCTCCCAACGGTAACGGCCGCCGCATAGTTTTCGCGCCGGTCAATGACCCCAATTCGGCGGGGTTAGTGATTGGGTTCGCCGGATTCTTTCTGCCGCCGGAACCATGCGCGGACCTGACACTTGGCGCACATACCTACTCGCCGTGCTGTGGCGAATATATTGGACCCGTGACAAATACAGGCGGTGGCGGAAGTGGCGGCGCCGGATCGGCATCCGGCAGCTATAGCATTGTACTGTTTCAGTAAATGAGATCATGACATGACTACGCCCAACACTAGAAGACACCGGCTCTCCTCACCCCCTGGCTCGCCCGGCTTGAACCCAGCGGCAAACGTCGCCGCCATCCGCGGTTCGCGCATGACACGAGCGAAATCCCAGGGTGGAAACGCGATGATCGAGTTCGCCCTGGCCTTTCCAGCCATCGTCATGATGATGGGAACGCTGTTCCAATTCGGCTACGCGTTCATGACCTATAACACGTTGCAGGGAGCCATCCGAGGCGGCGCCCGCTACGCCTCGATTGCCGACTACGACGCTCCCGACGGCACGAATTTCGTGGCTGACATCAAGAATGTCGTCGTCTACGGGCTTCCCAACCCCGACGCAGCCCCGCCCATAGTCCCCGGCCTCACCACAAGCCACGTTATCGTCGACGCCAGCAATCAAGACGGCGTCGGCATTCCCATCACCGTCAGCGTGAGTATCAGCGGATTTGAATTATTCAAGGTGTTCAGCGCCATCACCCTAACCAATAAGCCGAAATCGACCTTCACCTACATGGGCCAGTATGAGAGCCCTTGAGTTCGATCCTAGAGCCTTGGTTGGGCTTGACATCTTCAGCTAGCCTGGACCGGCCCAATCAGACACTCAGAGCCACGCGCGTCAGCGCGGGGTCAAGTGGGCAAACAACCCCGAGAGGGCAACCAGGCGTGAACAAAAACTCAGAGCCCCCGCCCCAGGCCAGCGCCGTTCCGAGGTGGCGCGCATCCCCCCTGCGATGTCCGCCGCTCCCCACGCGCCGATTCTCCCGGGCGAAGTTCTTCAAAGAAAATCCGCATCCGGCGACGCAACCGCAAGCCCGATAGAATCAAACATACGATCCGCGTCAAGCAGGCCGATCGCGACCACTTCAGAGCCGTATCTTCGTGGCTCCCGGATGCCTCGCCAACTCGGCGCTTCCGCTCCCTTAAGCGTTGCCGTCAGACCCAGCCGCCGACCCGAACCGCCGACCCGAGCCGTCAAAATCACATGAGCAATCTTGATTACGTCACCGTCGCAACCGAAATCGCCTACGAGGCGGGCGCTCTACTCGAGCAGTATTTCGAGCAGCGCCCCGCCATCGAATATAAGCAAGAGTACGATCTGGTAACTGCCGCCGACCGGGCCTCGGAAAAACTCGTCGTCGAACGGCTCAGATCGCGCTTCCCGTCCCACAGTATCATCGGCGAAGAAGGCGGCGGAATCGACAACAACTCCGAGTACGTTTGGTATGTCGATCCGCTCGACGGCACAACGAATTTCGCCCATGGCTACCCCGTCTTCGCGGTGAGTCTGGGCTTGCTCCAGAATGGTGAACCCATCGCCGGAGTGGTCTATGACCCGATTCGCAAAGAATGCTTCGCCGCCGAAAAGGGATCAGGGGCCTATCTGAATAATCGCCGAATCCATGTCACCGCCACCGAGGTCATGGAGAAAGGCATTTACGGTACCGGGTTCCCGAGCCCGCGCCGGCACACCAACGTCAACGTCCACTTTTTTCATCAGATCTCGATGCTGACGCACGGCTCACGGCGCGTCGGCTCAGCGGCGCTCGACCTCTGTTCAGTCGCTTGCGGCAGGCTGGACGGCTTTTGGAAATTTGGCCTCAAGTCATGGGACGCCGCCGCTGGAATCATCCTGGTCGCCGAAGCCGGGGGTACCTACTCCGACATGCACGGAGGCCCTTATGAAATCGCGGGGCCGACCCTGGCGGCCACCAACGGCAAGGTCCATGGCCAAATGCTTGAATTATTCGGCGAAATATTCCAAGGCAACTACCGCGTGCCCCTCGACCCTGTAAGCACCTACCTAGCCGGCGAGGACTAGCCGCAACAGAGCCGCGCCCGCAAGGGTGCGATCAAGAGTCAAGACGGCTCACACTAAAGCCTCACATCCGACGGCTCCACCGCCCCGCGCAAACCCGCGGCGATCACTTCCATCGCCCGCAAGCCCTCTCGATGCGTCACCGAGAAAGCGCGTCCTTCGCGGCAACAGCTGACAAACTCCGCCAGCTCCTGCTTGTAGGCCAAGCCGAATCGCTCTACAAACTCAGGCACCGGCCGCCGGTAGTCTCGCATCGGAAAAGACTTGTACTCGATACGCTCGCCGCGGCCGTAGGCTTCGAGAATCACTTCGTTTTTGTTCTGCTCGAAACGCCCCACGTGGATATGCCCTTCCTCGCCAAAGATCCAAGTCTCGATGCGATAGCCGCTGACATGGTTGCGACTGACCGTGATCTGAGCGATCAGATCGTCGGGGAACCAGAGAAACGTCAGGCCGTCGTCAAAGTCTTCCGGGACCAAACTCGACCTGTGACCAAACAGAAGTGAGCCAACACTCGCCGCGCGAACGGGCGTTTGCCCCGAGAGCCACAGGACCTCGTCCACGTTATGCACCGATGTCGAGGAAAACAGGCCGGGCGAGAGGTAACCTTGGGGCAGTGGCGCAGAGTCCTCCAACACCGAAACGATCTTGAACCGGCGTCCGATAGCACCCTGCTCGCACAACTGCTTTGCCCCGATCAAAGGTTCATCGAAGCGCCTCTGGAACGCAAGCATCGCGGCTTGCGGGAAGCCTGCTTCTAGTTCGGCCCCAAATTCGCGGGCTTCGCTCAGCGATTCGGTCAGCGGCTTTTCGAGCAACACTCGCTGCCCCGCTTCCACCAGCGCGGTTGTATGCGCCCTGTGCAGGTCGGTCGGCGTGCAGACCACGGTGGCTTCGCACGTGCCGGCCTCGATCAGCGCTTCGACGGTCGTGAATGCCGCCACCTCCGATCCCTGCTGGACGCTAAGTTCCTCCGCGATAGAGCGCGCTCGCTCCCGGTCCGCATCGACGGCCGCGACCAAGCGGCAGTCGCCCGTTTCCGCGGCCAGCTCGGCCGCGTGCAATGCATGGATGGCTCCGATCCGGCCCAACCCAGCCACGGCGAGTTTCAATGGTTCCGGCATATTGATTCAGGGTAAGCGTTTCAGCTCTTGGCTCATTGGCGGAAGGCGTTGCGGCGGAAGGTTATTGCCGAAGATTCATGCCGAGAGGGACTTCTGGGCTGTCTGGCTTTAGGCAAGCCTTGCTAGACTTCAGGTGACCCATGCCGACGCCACTTAAAATCATCGTCGAGAAGCACGCAGATGGCTACGTTGCCTACCCGCTTGGCCTCAAAGGCACCGTGGTGGGCCAAGGCGACACTTACGAAGAGGCTTTGGCCGACGTCAATTCGGCCATCCGGTTTCACATCGAAACCTTCGGCCCTGATCTGCTCCCAGAAAATTCCCCCGTCCTGGAAGCTACGCGATGATATCCTCCACCACATTCCCCGCGATATCGGTCAGCCTAAAATCGCGGCCGCTGTGGCGATAGGTTAGCTTGGTGTGATCGAAGCCTAATTGCCGCAGGACTGTCGCCTGCAGGTCATGCGGGTGGACCCGATTTTCCGCCGCCTTGAAACCGAATTCATCGCTCGCCCCGTAACGCATCCCGCCCTTGAAACCGCCGCCGGCCAGCAGCGTCGAGAATCCGTGGCTGTTGTGGTCGCGGCCGTTCTGAACCTGGATACGGCCGCTGACCTCAACCGTCGGCGTCCGTCCAAACTCGCCGCCGATGATGACGATCGTTTCCTCCAGCAGTCCGCTCGCCTTGAGGTCTTCGAGCAGCGCGGCCATGGGCGCGTCCGAATCGCCGGCCAGCGTGCGCATGCGAAGGACGTCCTCGTGCGTATCCCACGGCTGGCTGTTGCCGTAGTAAACCTGCACCACCCGCACGCCGCGCTCCACCAGCCGCCGCGCCAGCAGACAACCCAAAGCGAAGTCGCCTTCACCATAGCGCTCGCGAGTCGCTACCGTTTCCTTGCTAACGTCGAAGGCATCGAGCGCTTCGAGCTGCATGCGGTAGGCAACTTCCATCGAGTGAATCGATGACTCCAGCTCGGGCGGCGAACCTTCACGATCGAGGTGAAGGCGGTTCAGCTTCTCGAGCAGCGAAAATTGGCGGCGCTGCTCGGGTTCTTTCAGACGCGGATTGCGAACGTTGGGAACCAGGTCTTCCGGCTTTCGCTGATCGTTCTTGATATAGGTCCCCTGGTAGGCGCCCGGCAAGAAAGCCGACGACCAGAGCTGCGGGCCAATCACCGGCACTCCCGGACACAACACCACGTAGCCGGGAAGGTTCTGATTTTCCGTGCCCAGCCCGTAGGTCACCCACGACCCCATCGACGGAGTCCCCGGTATACGCTGTCCGCAGTTGAGCATCAGCAGCGAAGGCTCGTGAAACGGCAAGTCCGTATACATCGAATTGATGACGCAAATGTCATCGACACGCTCGCCGAGCTTCGAGAAAATCTCGCTGATTTCCACACCGCTTTCGCCGAACTTCTTGAACTCGAAAGGCGACTGCATCAGCGTTCCCGTCTTGCGCTCGGTCTTGAGATTGCCGCCGGGATAGGGCTGGCCGTGATACTTGGCCAATTCCGGTTTGTAGTCGAAACTGTCCACCTGCGAAGGACCGCCATTCAAGAACAAATGGATGATGTGTTTCGCCTTGGCGGGAAAATGAGGCTGCCGCGGAGCCAGCGGACTGGGACGCGAGTCTGCCAGCAGAGGCGAAACTCCCACCATCCCCAGGCCCGTGCCCATCGTCCGCAAAAGGTCGCGCCGGCTAATCGCTAGTTGATGTCCAGGCATCCGGTTTCTCTCTCAGTTCAGGTACAAGAATTCCGCTGAGCTCAAAAGCGTCTGGGCATACTGCGCCCACGAGTCCGGCTCCCCCTCAACGAACTCGCGTCCCAGCCGCATCTCTTCGTCACTCGGCTCGCGGCCGAAGACCAACCCATAAGCCCGCAGGATTCGGGCCCGGTCATCTTTGCCGGCCTCTTTCCGTAAACGCTCGGCCAGCGCGCCGGCCGCTTCCATCACTAACTCGCTGTTGAGGAAGAACAACCCCTGCAAGGGCGTACTCGTCAGTATCCGCCGGGGACTGGTTACGGTCGGATTCGGGAAGTCAAATAACCCCAGCATCGTATCGAGCCGCCGCCGGCTTACGTAGCCGTAAACCGTGCGCCGGTTGTTCGTCTCCTCCGCCAGATTGGCCGCTTTACCACCGACACTTGGATCGAGTCGTCCCGCCACAAACAAAAGCGAGTCCCGCATCGCTTCCACATCGAGCCGCCGCCGGTTGGCGCGCCATAGCAGCCGGTTGTCCGGGTCAACCTCTTCGTACTTTGCATTGTTGTTGGCAAGCGGCGTCGCCGCCAGCGCATAGGTCGACGACAGCATGATCTCGCGGTGCAGCGCCTTGATCGACCAGTTCAGCTCGATGAAACGCGCCGCCAGGTAGTCGAGCAACTCGGGATGAGTTGGCCGCTCACCCATCTGCCCGAAATTGCTCGGCGTGCGGACCAGTGCCTGCCCGAAATGATCCAGCCAAATCCGATTCACCATCACGCGAGCCGTCAGCGGGTTTTTGGGATTCGCGATCGCCTCGGCCAGCTCCAGCCGTCCGCTGCCTTTGGTGAAAGTCTGGGGCCCGTCATTGGAGAGCACGGAGGAGAGCACGGAGGAGAGCACGGACAAGAATCGCCGCGGTACCTCGTCTCCCAAGTTGCCCGCGTTGCCGCGAATGTGAACATGCTCGTTCTTGGGCTTTTCGACATCAGACACCACATGGAAGAAGGGGTACTTTTCGGGCATCATCTCGCGCAACGCTTCCAGCCGCGCCCGCTTCGCGTGAACGTGGTCCCGCCAGATGCCATCGAGAAAGCGGTCGATCTTTCGGCCGCCGTAATAGAGGATTCCGCTGTCGAACTTCGCGGGCATCTTGAAGCTTTGGTTCGATGCCAGGTCGCGCCACAGGAAATAACGGTCCCGCTCGAGCGACAGCAATTCGATTTCGTTCAGCTTGCGCTCCAGCTTGTCTTCCCCGAGCCGAACCTCGTTCCTTTCGTCGAGTTCCTTCTTCTCGGCAATGACTTCGAGAACCAGCTCTTGCATCGAACGGGCGAGAGCAATGACCTGCTTCGGCGTGTCGTCCCCCGTCTTGCCACGGCTGACCAGTGCGTCCCAGTCATCGAAAAGCGGATGCTGACGCCGCGCGGCGCCTGGTTCCGCATCTGGTGCTGCGCCGAGGTAACGCACCCAGCGATCGAGCGTTTCCTGATCGAGAGATTCGGAGCGGGCGACTTCTTCCACCCGGCGCTCCAGAGGCCCGACCACTTCCCAGGCCGCCACGATGTAGGCGGACGTCCGTGACGCCAGCACATCCACAAGCTGCGCGCTTTGAATACCGAGGAAATTCTCGAACGCCTCCTCCTCCTTCCCTGCCATTGCATCTTGCCGCTCGTAGTCGTCAACGACCCCTGCCGGGGCAAGCGGGTATTCATCCAGCTTGGTGCTCTTGAAGATTCCCAGGAGCGCGTAGTAATCCTCGGTAGGAATCGGATCAAACTTGTGGTCGTGACAGCGCGCGCATCCGACCGTCAGCGCCAGAAAACCTCGCGCCGTCGCATCAACACGGTCGTCTTGACCTTGCAGAAGGGAGCTGAGCCCGTAGAAACCGAGTCCGCCGACAAGCCGTGCTTTTTCCGCATCGCCGCCTGCTTGGCTCGCGATCAGGTCCCCGGCAATCTGAGCCTTCACAAACAAGTCGTAGGGCATGTCGTCATTGAAAGCTTCGATGACCCAATCGCGATAGCGGAACGAATTGGGATAGGGATCCATCTGTGTCGACTGTAGCCTGTCGTCCGAGTAACGAGCCACGTCGAGCCAATGGCGTCCCCAGCGTTCTCCGTAATGCGGCGAGGCCAGCAGCTCTTCGACGACCGCAAGAAAAGCGTTGGGTGATGCATCCCCCAGGAACGCGCCGACTTGTTCGGGCGTCGGCGGTAGCCCGATCAGATCGAAGTAGGCCCGCCGGATCAAGGTGCGTTTGGCGGCCGGCGGAGAGGGCTCCAGGCCCTGGGCATCGAGCCGCGCCAGGACGAAGCGATCGATCGGGGTCCGCACCCAGGCTTGGTTCCCGACCGCGGGCAACTCGGGTTTCTGGACCGGCCGAAACGCCCAGAAGTTTCGCTGCTCGGCCGTGATGGTCTTTGCGCCCGACCCTGTCGCCGGGGATGTCGCCGAGGATGAAACAATCGTCTCGGGCCAGACCGCACCGGCCTTGATCCAGCGACTGAGATCATCGATTTCTCGCGGTTCGAGCTTGCCTTGCGGCGGCATTTTCAGCTCCGCCAGCGAATGCCTCACGGCTTGGATCAAAAGGCTTCGATCGGGATCACCAGGAACCAGCGCCGGCCCGCGTCCCCCGCCAGTGAGCAGAGACGCGCGGGAGTCCACCCGAAGCCCGCCCATTTTCGAAGCGGTATGGCAGGAAAAGCAGTTGGCCGCCAGCACGGGCCTAACCCGCATCTCGAAAAATTCATCTCGGTCAGGGCTTTGCGCCCGGCCAGGATGAGCAAGGCAAACCAGCCCAAGCAGGCCTGCAAGCACGAGCCCGATATGTCGGCGGGATAAGAGTTTCTGGAGCAATTCACCAACTCCGAGTCATCTGCATTGTATCAAGCAGAACAGCGCCCAACCGATAAAAATCACTAGCCCGCATTTCTCACCGGGTGGCGAGGCAAAGTGCATGAGAGGCCTGTCAGTACGAGGCGCGCGCCGCGTGCGGTGACAAACGAAGAAACGACGAGCGCAGGCGTACTCACACAGTCCGTTGAGCACGGCGAGCAAGCGCAACGAAGTAATGGCGGGCCTCTCATGTGCTTGGCCCGTCAGCCGCTGAGAATTGCGGGCTAGGAGTCTGTCCCACAGACGAAAATCGCCAATTTTTCGTCCACATCTTGGGTTCGGGATCACTACCGATTACAACTGGTTGGGGCGGAAATTTTCTGTGGGACAGACTCCTGGCCGCCCGACGTGGCGCAAAGCTCTTGGATTGCCGCTCTGGTACGGGCAACATCCCACAAGTCCGCCCCAAGCATGAGCCACGTTCACGTGGCTTGATTCGGTTAGGCCGGTCCTTGTAGGGCCGGTTGACAAATGCCTCCCCACCCCGTTCCGCAGCCCGTTTCAACGGGCTTCCGCTCTCTCCGACGAGTCGTCCCGTCAGGGACGAAACAGCAATAGCCCACGGCTTCAGCCGTGGGTCACGGGTCCCATCGGGTCCCATTATGAGAAGCCCTGGAAAGGGCGATACAACCATGCCGCACAGCCTCGCTGATCTGCTGATTCATGTCTTCTTTTCGACGAAAGGTCAGCGGTCGCAAAGCGTTAGGACACCAGCGCGCTGTCGGAATCACTCGGACCCTCAGAGCCATGCTGACTAAGCGGACCGCCTGCCCCTGCGACGGCCGCTTTCGCTAGCGCCGGCGGCTCTGGGTTGTCCAGCGCCGGCGGCTCGGAATCCCCTAGTTCGAGCCGCTCAATTTTCGTAAATCGGCTGCTAATCTTCCGCGCCGATTTGTGGACCAGATCAACGTCGCGGTGAGCTTGATCGATGTGCTGGGCGAGATGATCCATGCGGTCTTGGAAGCGCTTGAAGTCTCCACCGAGCATCCGCAGGTGCTCCTGAATGATGCCGACCTGCTCGCGCGTAGCAGCGTCTTTGAGCACCGCTCCGGCCGTCGTCAGAATCGCCCACAGAGTGGTCGGAGAAGTGATAAACACCCTGGAGCGGTTGGCTTGTTCAACCAGTTGCGGATGCTGGTTGTGAATATCGGAGAAGATCGCTTCGGCGGGAACAAACATGATGGCGAAATCGGCCGTCTCCCCCGGCAGGATGTACTTGTCGGCGATGTCTTTGATGTGCGTCGCGACGTTGCGCGCGAACTTCTTTTCCGCCGCGTCCCGGTCGGCTTGGGCCAGGTTGGGGTCCGCCTTGAGGCGGTAGTTCTCCAGCGGAAACTTGGAGTCAATCGGCACTTGGCCGGTGGGTTCGGGCAGAAACAGCATGCAATCGACGCACTTGCTATTGGAAAGAGTGTGCTGCATACGGTAGCTGGCTTCGGGCAGCACGTTGCTGATCAACCCGAGAAGTTGCACTTCCCCGAAAGTCCCGCGTGAGGTTCGGTCGGCCAGAACTTCCTGCAAGCTGACAACGCTGGTGGAGAGTTCGGTGATTCGTTTTTGCGCGGCATCGATGAGTTCGAGCCGCTTCTGGACATCCGCGAAAGTGGCGACGGTTTTTTCGAACCCCTCCGAGAGACGCTTATCGACTTGGCCGCTAATCTCGAAGAGCCGCTTGTCGGTCGACTCGGTGAGCGCGTCCATCCTTTTGCCTAAGTCTTTGGCGTTGCGCTCCAGAGCTTGCGCGAACTGCCGCTCGCTGCGATCGACGGAGTTTTGTAAGGTCGTCTGCAGCGTCTTAAAGGTGCCGGTGTGGCGCTGCTCAAGTTGCTGCTGCAACTCGCTGAAGCGGAGTAACTGCGCTTCTTGCAAATCGTGGATGGCTCTCTGGTGGGCATGCTTGGAGTCGGCCAATTGCTGAATCAGGGTCTGCTGGGTTGTGGTCTGTTGTGCTCGCAGGTCTTGATCGAGGCTGCGAACGACGTCTTGGGTGACACGGCTGGTTTCGGCAAGCTGGGTAGCCAGAGCGTCGCCGCGCTTGCCTTGCTCGTCCATCCGCGTGTCCAGCTTTGCCAGAGCCGTGTCGCTGATTTTCCGTCCCGACTGCAAGTAGACCAAGTAGAAAACCGCCCCGGCGATCAAGATTCCGAGACCCACCAGCGGCGTCAGTTCCATCATCTCTTGCGAGTCCTTCGCGGATCCGATCCGCGCCCGCGTACGCTATTCAACCACTCGGAAGATGCTTTGGGCTGCTTTAACAAGTCGAGAAACGCCGTCGGTTCAACCGGCTTACTGATGATGTGTCCTTGGATTTCATCGCAACGTTTGGCTCTCAGATATCGAAGCTGTTCCGCGGTCTCCACCCCTTCAGCAACTACCTTCAGCTCCAATCCGTGAGCCAGGGAAATCAGGCCCGATGCAATCGCGGCATCCTCGGGGTCGGTGGCGATACCGCGAACGAAGCATTGGTCGATCTTGAGTGTGCTGATCGGGAAACGGCGGATGTGCATCAACGAGGAGTAGCCAGTCCCGAAGTCGTCGAGAGATATCCGAACGCCGAGAGCGGCAATCTTCATCAGCGGTTCGGTGGCGGCGGCCGCGTTGTCAATCAGAGAACTCTCGGTCAGCTCCAGTTGCAGCAACCCCGGGTCCAGCTTGCTGTGCGCCAGGGCGTGCTGGACCAGCTCGTAGAGATTGTCATCGTTGAACTGGCGTGCCGAAATATTGACGCCGACGCGGGTCGCGAGTCCTGTTTCCTGTTGCCATGCTTTGGCCTGGGTGCAGACGGTGGATAGCAGCCACTCGGTAATCGAAGTGATCAGGCCGGTCTGTTCGGCAACAGGAATAAACTGGCTCGGCAAGAGAAACCCGCGCTCGGGATGCTCCCACCGCAGCAGCGCTTCGCAACCGGTGATCGTGCCGCTTGCCGCCGAGGCGATCGGCTGATAGTGCAGGACGAACTCGTCATCCGCCGCCTTTCGCAAGCCGGCCTCTACGTGCAGCGATTGCCCGTTGGCACTGCCGGTGGCCGGATCAAACAGTTCGTGGCGGGCCGCACCGAGCGTCTTGGCGCGGCGCAGGGCCGACTCGGCGCCGCGCAGCAGCGAGTCTGCCTTGGCGTTCTTGCCGCTGCCTACGGCGACGCCGATACTCACGGTGGTGAACACTTCTTCGGAACCGGCGCGAAATGGCGCGGCGACCTTGCTCTGAATTCGTTCAGCGACTCGTGTTGCCTCCGTCGCTTCGGTGAGACCATCGAGCAGAATCGCAAACTCGTCGCTGCCAAAGCGTCCGATAATGTCGCTCGGGCGCAGGCAGGTTTCCAGGCGCTGGGCAATCGTCGCCAGCAATTCATCTCCCGCCTCGTGCCCGAGAGTTTCGTTGACTAAGTTGAATCGATCGAGATTCAAAACCAGGACAGCAAAGACTTCGCTGGACCGGGTCGTGGCGTGGCTGCAAGCCTGTTGCAGACGCTTCATGAAGTGAGTGCGATTGGAAAGGCCGGTCAGCGAGTCGTGAATTGCCGCGTCGGCCAGCCGCGTTTGCGCTTGTTTGCTAGCGGTAATATCGGTCTGAGATCCAACCAGCCGGACGGCTTGTCCTTCCGAATCACGAACCGCGATCCCGCGGCTCCTGACCCAGCGATAACGGCCGTCGCCATGGAGCAGACGATGCTCGCTTTCAAACTCCGCCGATTGGCTCTCCAGATGAGTCGAGATCAGCTTGCGAACCGTTGGGCGATCGTCTTCGTGGATGCGGTCCAGCCATTCTTCAGGCCCATTCCCGACCGCGGCGGGGTTCAGGCCCAGCATCGCGATCCAGCGCGGCGAAAGCTCGATTTGGTTGCTCTCGAGGTTCCAATCCCAGAGACCGTCATTGGTCGTGCGAGCGGCCAATTCATAACGCTGCTGACTCTCGCGCAAGGCCTCCTCGGCCTGATCGCGTTCAGAAAGAATGCTCATCATCGCGGCTAGCATCTCGCGCTGATCGTCACCCGCATCGGCCGCTTCATCTCCTTCGGAGACCGAATCCCGCGACAACTCGGCGAGATGCCGCCGCTTGAGCCGCACTGCCGCAGCATTGCGCCATAGCTCGGCAACGCCGAAGCGCTCTAAGCGCCCTAGCCAGGAGGTTCTTAGTGGTGAGCTTCCCGTAGCCAAAACAATTCCTGCTCGAAATGATTATGGTACTAAAATGGCGGGGGCTTTACATCCGGCGTGGGAGTCGCGGGTGGGCGCTGATCTCGCGGATGGGCCGCGAATGGTGGTGGGTCTCCCGGGCCTGTTACCGAGCGGTCTTATTGTATTGAGAGCGGCGAAGTGCTTACCATTGATTGATCGACTCGTGATTGATCGACTCATCGATCTACCCTATTCACTCGTCCAGCATTTGAAAATCCAGGTGTCAATCATATGCAACTCGGTTTTGTTAGTGCGATCCTTCCCGACCTTTCGCTAGAAGAAGTCGTTGCCTTTGCCCGCGCATCCGATTACGAGTGCGTCGAGTTGATGTGCTGGCCGACCGGCAAAGCCGAGCGGCGCTACGCCGGCGTGACGCATGTCGACGTCACAGGGCTGAATAAGCGCGAGTGCGAAGCCATCCTCGAAGTCACGGCCGGCGCGGGTGTGGCGATCAGCGGACTCGGCTATTATCCGAACCCCTTGACGCCGGACAGCGGCGAAGCACGCGCCTCGATCCAGCACATCAAGAAAGTGATCCGCGCGGCGTCAAAGCTCGAAATCGGACTTGTCAATTCGTTCGTCGGGCGCGACTGGACGCGGTCGGTCGAGGCGAACTGGCCGCGCTTTTTGAAAGTTTGGAGACCGCTTGTCGAGTTCGCCGAGGATCAGGGCGTGCGCATCGCCATTGAGAACTGCCCCATGGCCTTCTCCGCCGACGAATGGCCCGGTGGCAAGAACCTGGCCTCGACCCCGGCGATTTGGCGCCGCATGTTCGAGGAAATCCCCAACCCGAACTTCGGACTCAACTACGACCCCTCGCACATGATTTGGCAGCACATGGACGAGATCCGACCGCTGCGCGACTTCGCCGGCCGCATCTTTCATGTGCATGCCAAGGACGTTCGTTTGGACCGAGAACACCTCGACCAAGTCGGCATCATGGCGCATCCGCTGGAGTTCCACACGCCGAAATTGCCCGGCATGGGCGACGTGAATTGGGGGCACTTCTTTTCCGTCCTCGGAGACTCGGGTTATCACGGCCCCGTGTGCGTCGAAGTAGAAGACCGCGCCTTCGAAGGCGACCTAGCCGCGCGCAAGGCATCGTTGCGTCAGAGCGCCACTTATCTGCGACAGTTTCTTGTCCGAGAGTAGGCGTCGATGGATTCCCGCGTGCCGCGCCGGTCAGACCGGAGCTTATAGGGCTGTGAAAAAATGTCGGCAAGAGTGGAGTCCACAATCGAGGCCCGTTTACGGGCCTTGTTTAACTTAGCCCGGTCCTTTAGGGCCGGGTTTACGGGCACGTGCGGTCTCTCGCCCAACGCCTTGTATTGAAATGGTTTCCATACGGAAACCATTTCAATACAAGGCGTTGGGGTTGCGGTCGCCACCCTTTCCCACCGGCCCTAAAAGGACCGGCCTAGGACGAACCAAGCCTCGTGAACGAGGCTCCAGGCGGCTCCGTACATTTTTTCACAGCCCTTATAGTGCGCGGCTTCGTTTCCCATGCGTGGAGTAGGGGGACCGCAGTCTGCCTCCGTAGTCGGGCAGAATACGTCGAGGAGGTCCCGACCGACTCAGAGCGGTTGTCAGCATCTTGTTTGCGACTCTGATTCTGATGGTTTTTAAAGGGCTGATAGTTCCTCCATTGATCGCGGTTGAGGCTTCATGCCAATTGACAGTCGTATATATTCTTTGTATATATATGATAGGGCAAGCCGCCAGGGCGGAAATGAACCGATGCCCGAAGAGTTTGAATGGGATGAGGAGAAAAGCCGGACCAACCTGGCGAAGCACGGCGTCAGCTTCGAGGAAGTCCGAGCCATCTTCGACGGTCCAGTTTTTACTGCTCCCGATGATCGGCGCGATTATGGAGAAGAGCGTTTCATCAGCTACGGGCAGCTCGGGACGCTGGTCGTCGCCGTGCTCGTTCACACCAGCCGGGGTGGACGCATCCGGCTGATTTCAGCGCGCAAGGCTAGTCGAAAAGAAAGGCAAGCGTACTATGAGCATTTCAAAGAAACGGCTCAAGGAAATTGAGGCGATCAAGGACGAGGACATCGACTATTCGGACATCCCGGAAGCCAGCGAAGATTTCTGGCAGCGGGCAGCGCTCCAGATGCCGCGGACCAAAAAAGGCATCTACGTCCGCTTGGATGCCGATGTCCTTGACTGGCTCAAAGCCGAGGGCAAGGGCTACCAGACGCGCATGAACGCTATGCTGCGGACTCTGATGGAGGGGGATCGGCGACCCCGCTGAAACGGGATTGACCGCAATGCGCTGCTCGGTCCACGCTTCCAGTGCTTGGTCGATTGGACTGTTCGGTCCAGGATGAATGCGGGCTAGCTCGCCGAACCTGATTCCTTACCTGCTAATCCCTTGCCGCGATTTCTGCTTCAGGCAGCGCGAAGGACCAGAAGCCCAAGCCTGACGCGATCGCCACGTACTGCCTGCCGCCGACCATGTAGGTCATCGGCGAAGCCTTCCAATCTTGATTCACTTGGAAATGCCAGAGCGGTTTGCCGCTGCGCGCGTCAAGCGCCGCAAAGGCGCCGCTGTCCTCGCCGAAAAAGACCAGATCGCCTTCAGTAGAGAGAACACCCGAATACGTGTGCGCCTTTCCGGTTTGCGCGTAGTCCCATACCGTGCGCCCGGTCTGAATGTCCAAAGCTCGGATGAACTTCTGGTTGGGCGACCCGTCGGCTAGCCGGATGGTTCCGCCGAGCCAACTGCGGCCGCGCTGCCAGCGGCTGTCATCCTTGGTGTAGGTCATGCAGGATTCATGGGCCAGCAGGTAGAACAGCTTCGTCCCCGGATGGTAGCTGGTGGCCCACCAATTGGTAGCGCCGCGAATGGCGGGACAAACGTCCGACCCTTCTTCGGTCGGGTCCGAGCCGGGAATCACGATCGGCCGGCCTTTTTCGTCCATGCCTTTGGCCCAGTTTTGGGGCACGAACGGCTCCCCGAGAAGAAACTCGCCATTGGTGCGGTCCAGCACGTAAAAGAAGCCGTTGCGATTGCCCTGGATAAGCAGCTTGCGCGGGCGGCCCTGGAACTCTTCGTCGATCAGCAGCAGCGGTTCTTGTGCGTCCCAATCATGGGTGTCGTGCGGCGTGAACTGGAAATACCACTCCAGCTCCCCGGTCTTGGGTTTCAGCGCTAAAACCGAATTCGTGTAAAGGTTATCGCCTGGTCTCAGGTCGGCATTGAGGTCCGGGCAGGGGTTCCCCGTCGCCCAGTAGAGAAGATCCAATTCGGGGTCGTAGCTGCCCGTCAGCCAAGTCGCCCCACAGCCTCGCCGTAGCACTTCTTCGTCGCCCCACGTCTCCGACAGCGGTTCGCCAGGTTTGGGGATCGTCCAGAAGCGCCAAGCACGCTCTCCCGTCGATGCGTCATAGGCGTCCAAAAATCCGCGTAGCCCGGTATCTCCGGCGCTGATGCCGGCGATCACCAGATCGCCGACGACCAACGGCGCGGCGATGGCGCCGTAGTGTTCGTAGTGGTCAGCCATTTCGCTGTCCCACAGCAGTTCCCCGCTAAAGCGATTGAGCGCGATCACGTGGGCGTGGTCGGTGACGGTGAAGAGAAGGTCGCCGCGAACCGCAACGCCACGGTTCAAACCGATTCCCGGGTCACCCACCAGCCCTGGAGTGCGAGGCTGCGAGTAGCGCCAGATCTCACGGCCCGTCGCCGCGTCGAGGGCAAACACCTGGTTCACGGCCGTGACGTACATGACGCCGGCGATCACGACAGGCGTGCCCTCGATCATGCTCATATCTCGAATCGGATAGAACCAGCCGGCGGCCAACTTACCGACCGTGTCGCGGTTGATTTGATCTAGCGGGCTATGGCGATTCGAGCTGTCGCTGCCGTTGTAGGACGACCAGTCGGCGTAGGGCTCCAGGGTCGGTTCGCGATACGCGTCCCCTTCGCTCCCGAGGACGCGCCGCAGCAGGTGAATCTTTCCGTCCGCCGTTCGGAGCTGCGCGTCAAAGCCGCTCTCGTTGAGAATGACGCCGCTCAGTGAGCCGCCGCCGGCCATCGGCAGAGTTCCCTCCCGCATCTGAGGAGCGCGCGGGTCGCGGGCCGCCGGGGAGACTTTTTCCGCAAGCTTCTTAAGGTGCGCGATCAGGAGGCTCAACTCTTCGGCGGGCATCTCGAACGCCGGCATTCCTTTTGAGGAAACGCCCTTCGTAATGATCGTCGCCAGCTGGTCGGGCTCTCTCGAGTGGATCGTCGGCAAGATCGACCGAGCCCGATCCGTGCCGGCCCCATCGCCGCCGTGACAGACGGCGCAACGGGTCTGGAACGAGTCGTCTCCGTCAGCGGCGAATAGACTCAGTGTCGAGAATGCAAGAACGGTGATGAAGCATGGAAGTCTCATACGGAGTCTCTATTGTGGCCCTTAAGGTTGGAAAAGCAGGCTAGGTCGAACCCTACGTCGCAAGTTCCCGCACCTTCGGTGCGTACTTCCTGCGCACGAGGAAGATGTAGCTGGCCAATCCGATCGCCAGCCACACACCGACCGTCTGAATCGGCGCGTCGAAGCTGCCCGTGCGCTCCACCAGCCAGCCGGTGAGCCAGGGAGAAACCGCGCCGGCAAAGTTCGACGCCATGTTCTGAATGCCCACCACCAGCGCGATGCGTCCGCCGGGAATCAGCGTCTGCGTCAGCGCCCAGTAGTTGGCGGTCATCAGTCCCAGCCCGCACAGCGAGAAAACCGCGAAAAAAAGCATCACCGGTATCGAGTCGGTGAAAGCCGCGATGGTCTGCGTGGCGGCGCACAGGAAACCAGCAATCGCGAATCCCTTGCGAACATTCACGGCGTCGTATCCTCGCTGGATCAGCGCATCCGCCGCCCGCCCGGCCAGTATGATCACAAGCGCCATGCCGCCGAAGGCCACGGCGCTGTACCAGCCCTGTTCCTTGATCGACATGCCGTATTGCTGCTTGAAATAAGACGGCATCCAGGTCATGCAGTAATAGACGAAATACATGTAGCAGAAGGTCCCGATCACCGTGCCCCAGAGCACCGGGCTGCGCAGAAGATCGCGAGTCGACAGGGACCCGCCCGCACGCGTGTCATCACCCCGAGCTGGCTGCCCCCCCGGGTCGTCCTTCTTGATCCGCAGGAAGAACGGAACAAGCCAAACGAGCGACACAAGTCCCAGCACGGCGAACATGCCGCGCCAGCCGAAAGCGTCTAGCAGGTATGCCGAAACCACGAACCCCAGCGCCGGGCCAATCTTTGTGCCGGACATGAAGATCCCCACCGCCGAGCCGCGCTGCTCCTCGTCGAAACGCAGCCGGATGTATCGCATGCCCGCCGGAGTCAAAATGGCCTGGCCTACACCAAGCAGCAGCCGCAGCCCGATCAGCATGCTGAAGGTTGTGGTCAGGGCGCTGGCCGCCGTCGCCACACTCCAAATCAAAAAACCGATCCAGTAAACCGAACGCACTCCCCAGCGGTCGGCGGCGAGGCCGGCCGGAATCTGCAACATGAAGTAGATCCAAAAGAAAGCCGCGCCGGCTTGCCCGACCTGCGTAGCACTCCAGCCGAACTCGTCCGACATGAGCGGCAGCGCCAATGACAAGTCGACTCGATGGATGTAGCCGATGATCATTCCGGCGCATAGCACCCAGACGGCAATCCAGGGCCGCTTTTCGTTCGTGGCAGGCATGGTTTTCCTTGGTCGCGGGTGGTTGTTCAGCGTGAAGAACTCTTTGATGAGCTACGCGGAACGATCCATCTTCTAGGCCCCATCTTCTCGCAGAAGTATACTCCTTTCGGCAGCCGATCGCATTGTGCTTATGTACTCCCTCACCGCCCAGCACAAAAGTGATCTGATTCATCAAGTGCTTACCTTCGAGCCGCCGTCCGCTTGGTTTTGACTACCCTGATGGCCGTCGCCGTCTCCTCGCCAAGCAGCCTTGGAGAGAGCTTGCGGCGCCGACGGCCAAATTAGTATTCTGTCCTTTCGGGCGCGACCGCAAGGCACCCCACGTTCATACGAAAAGGGGAAATTTCAGTGACATTTATCGTTTAGTTGGACTTTACCGCAGGCGACCTACGACGCCACGGTGAGCCGCTTCCTAAAAGCAGGCGGACTGCCACCCGAGGGAATGACGCTGGTCGGGCGCTGGCACGGCATGAGCGGGGGAGGCGTCGCGATCGTCGAAACCAGCGATCCCAGACTCCTCTATGCCTGGGTGGCGGAATGGTCCGACCTGTTGTCACTTGAGATCACACCATGCCTCGCCGATGCCGAAGCGGGCGAAGTCTTGCAGTCAGTCAAGGGATAGGGCGCGATTTCCTTGCTTCGCGTGTTAGCATTACCTGACTGTGGATGCGGCCAGCCGGTCGAGGTACGCCATGGGAGGAGCAATCAATGAAATTTCTGGTAACAGGTGAGTACATCGACGCGGGTGCGCTGATGCCCCTGATAAGGTAGTCGAGATAGTCGAGAATGTCGTTGCTCCGAGCATGGAGGCGATGGCGAAGCTTGAGGCCGAGGGCAAGATTCTAGCGGGAGGCGTTGCCGCGGGCAAGCGGGCCGGCTGTTTCATCGCTGACGTTTCCTCCAACGACGAACTGAACGCCCTGCTCCAAGGCCTGCCCTTTTGGGGATTGCTCAAATGGGACATCACGCCGCTGCAGAATTTCGGAGACCGTGCCGCACAGGATCGTCAGCGCGCGGAAGCGATGAAATCCAGCTTGTAGAGAGACTGCGCTCCGGGAGAGCGTCGTCCGGGGTTTCCCCGCGGATGAAGGGTGAGTTCTCCGGCCGATCCAGTTTGGGTGTCAGCGATCAGAAGCCCATCTTTCAGCGGGGCTTTTGCTCATCGCTTGACTCAGAGGCGGCGCGGGCGGCTTCGCATGCGAGGCCCGGTTCCAGGCAATTACGGGACTGCGTGCGGAGGGTCCTGGCCGCGAGGCGGGTTTCGCTACGTTATCCCCATGCGGAATATTCCCGCCCCTCCGTGCCTTGCCAAGCGGGGAATTACGCCGACTCGGCCAACTCTTCGGGGGCTTTTTCCGCCAGCCCGCTTTTCTCACCGAGTGGCGAGGCGAAGTTCGTGAGAGGCGCGTCAGTACGAGACGCGCGCTGCTTGTCGAGCGGAGGCGTACTTGACAGTACGTCGAGCACGGCGAGCAAGCGCAACGAAAAGTAATGGCGGGCCGATCATGTGCTCGGCCGTCAGGCGGTGAGAAAAGCGGACGAGGTGCGCCGCCGGCCAAAGTTGCTCTGCTACGCGCGTTCATCGAACAATATGACGAAGAGAAAGCTCATCTATTTCGTCATCATTGTTCTGGCCCTCGTCCACCAAGACTTCTGGCTCTGGGATGACCCCACCCTGCTATTTGGCTTTCTGCCGGTCGGTTTGGCCTACCATGCGTTCTATTCCCTGGTCGCGGTGCTCGTCTGGTTGTTGGCTCTGAAGTACGCCTGGCCCGCTGACATCGAAGCCTTTGCCGAAGGCGATTCCGAACAACCCGAAACGTCAGCCGAATGACCCAGCTCATCATCATGGCGGCCTACCTCGGCCTGCTGCTTGTGTTGGGCGCGCTGGCCCACCGCTTTTTCAGCGGCACCGCGAAGGACTACTTCCTCGCCAGCCATTCGATCGGGCCCGTCTTCTTGCTGATGTCCATCTTTGGGACGACCATGACCGCGTTTGCGCTGGTGGGCAGCACGGGCGAGGCCTTTCGAACGGGCATCGGCGTCTACGGCATGCTGGCGTCTTGGTCGGGACTGATGCATGTCGCGGTTTTCTTTTTCGTGGGGATCCGTCTCTGGGCCATTGGCAAGAGATTTGGATTCGTGACGCAGGTGCAGTATTTTCGCGACCGCTTTGAGAGCAACACGCTGGGCTTGGTCCTGTTCCCTGTTCTGGTCGCTCTGGTCATTCCTTATCTGCTGACGGGATTGCTCGGAGCCCAGGCAGTCGTGGGTTCGCTGACACGGGGAGCTTTCCCGCAGGCTTTCGCCTCGACACAAGGCGGGCTGCCACCGTGGATGAGCGGGCTGGTGATATGCGGCGTCGTATTGACGTACGTTTTCTTCGGTGGCATGCGGGCGGCGGCCTGGGCCAACACGCTTCAAACCTGCGTGTTCATGGTGGCCGGGCTGATCGCCTTTTGGGCCATCTCATCGAGTCTCGGCGGTCTCGAGGCAGCCACCCGAAAGGTACTCGAAAGCCATCCCGAGCGGCTGATCCGGGGAGAAGCCATCTCTCAATGGCAGTTTCTCAGCTATGGCCTCATTCCGCTCTCGGTGGGCATGTTTCCGCACGTCTTTCAGCATTGGCTCACGGCTCGCTCGGCCAGTGCTTTCCGGCTGACAATCGTGGCGCATCCAATATTCGTCCTGTTGGTCTGGGCGCCCTGCGTCTTGATCGGCGTGTGGGCTACCTCGGCTGTCATGCCCGACGGCTCGCTGATTGTGCCGCCAGGCTCGCCGCCGAATACCGAGCTGGCCATCATGGTTCAAAAACTGACCAGC
>Ga0114996_10001777_pt1 | contig 28529 bp, 38 predicted proteins | sample ArcticOcean_MG_C_4_FD_87039 | JGI IMG/M metagenome (GOLD analysis project Ga0114996, IMG submission 87039) | Marine microbial communities from western Arctic Ocean - ArcticOcean_MG_CB4_134 | ecosystem: Environmental > Aquatic > Marine > Oceanic | place: Arctic Ocean: Canada Basin | collected... | reverse complement strand
CCGATCCACTACAGGTGTCCACGCAAGGACCCCGTTAGGGTGTTCCTGCTCTCCAGCCGCTTCTGATAGGGTGAAGATTTGACCATCACGGGCGGCACACGTTGCATCAAATTCCGTCCCGTCGAGGGCCATAGTTTTCCCAATTCCAGAGTCCTCGTAGTAATTCAGGGAGCTTAAATTGGTCACGGTCGCCACTTGGTTCCTTGCAATAGTGGGGATCCGGTTCTTAAATCCAGCCATAACAGACTTAAGGCCCTTAAAGCCTCGCCCATCTGATTCCAAGGTCAGCCCTTGCGTCATCTGTGACACTGTTAGGCCTTCCTCCATCGCTGTCGAAAGTACAGACTCCACTGCTTTCCTTGTAGTGGTCGCAATCCATAAAGCCTGACGTGTTGCAGCCGTTACGGCCTGAGCAATAAATCGGCCCGCTAGAGTTGGCCGGTAGCCGGCGGGCTCATCGCCCAGAGCTTTCTGGATAATCTCGGTAAGTTCTTTTTGAGTGGGGGAAATTGACGGGAGGAGGCCCGTGTCTGATATAGCTTTATAAACATCCTTGACAACGCGTTCAGCAGAGTCTGTCAGTATGTTCTGGAGCGAAACCGTCAAAGAGTCAGGGACGAGCTCGGAAGCCGTCCAAGGGTAGGGATTTCCGGGGGTGTATCTTGTATCGTCCTCTAAAAGTCGCCCAGTACGTCCGTTAATGTTTGAAATCACGCCCGCAAAATAGCCGCGCTCTAGTTCTCCAGCCAGTCGGTTAATATTCGCCTGCTCTGTTGACCGGATGGCGCTCATAAGGCGATCCGCGCCCTCAATGGGTACGGGGCCGGTCCTTGGCTGCTCAATTTCAGGGAGGACAGGCAACTCCAGCCCTTTCCCTAAGTCGAGGCTGATCATTTTCTCACTACTGGCCTCTAATTGTGACGGAGGAGAGGGGGCTGAGATCGGAACCTCGAAAACATTGGCGGGGGTTCGTCTTACATCGCCCCGATTATTAGGGAGAGGGTCATAGCCCAGCAGATCCCGCGCTTCTGAGAGGGATATGATGCCGGTCGAGTATTGTGATTCGACTCTTTTACTCTGTGCAGTGACATCCTCGGCCCATTGTGGGCTCTTGCTCGTGTCTAGGACGACATACGCGCCCCCACTGAAGGCACGATCTGAGATCTGTGTGAGGAAATTGGCGACCTTGAGAGAGGTTGGATAAATTAATTCGTCCCTAAATGAGACCATCGCATTTTTATACGAATTATAGGAAGAATTGTGCACGCCTGCGAGGCTGCCGATCAAAATTTGCGGGATTTGAAAAACTAGAGCTATCTTAGTCTGGATTTCCTCCCGCACATCTGGGAGAGCTATGCCGCCGCCTGATCCTGTCGGAGAGAGAGCCTGATACTCAGCATCGGCATCGAGCAGGGCCACCTGCCACGCGTTTTTACCGCCTAAGGCAGCAGACCAGCGCCGTCGAATTTCTGCCGCCTGCTCGGGATCGTTGATTTGTGTGGAGCGTAATTTCAAAATTCCCGCCGGGATTCCCGAAGACTTTACATAACTCATAGCTAGGTCTGAAAGGTGGGCGTCCATTTGTACATCGTTTCTGATATATGAGAGGGGACTAATCCCGTAGGCGTTCCCAGTAGCTCGACCGCTCGAATTATTTGGCATACGCATATGGCAGATCTGATCGGCGGGGATTTCGAGACCGTCCGCGCCCTGTGAGGGTGTAAATGTGTAGGATTTAACGCCGCCCGCGACGTCCGGGGAGAGGTTTATGGTCACTAAGTCAGGCCTGAGGAACTGGAGCGAGGTCACGCGCCCCCGCCCCGCCTCAGAAGCCGCAAGAAATACGTACACATTGCCGTATATGTATAAATCGAAAATGAGCTCCTCAATCCAATCGGTTTTAGATCGGGCGTTATTGGGGCCGTACGGATTATTGAGAACCTCAGCAAAAGGCCCACGGAAATCCTCCTCCTTGCCGACTCTGGAGATAACAGGCCGGTATCCGATAGCGCCGACAGACATGGCTATCTCACTAATGCAGGCATGAACTAAGGGATTAGCGGCTAAAACGTCCGCAAAATACTTCAGATCGGCGTTTTGCTGTGTGCTGCTGTATTCGCTGGCTAATTCTGCCCCAATTTGGAGGGACATGGCCAGATCTTTGTTTATTGTTGATTCTTTACGAGAAAAAGGCCAAAGCGTCGCCATTTGTTGACATAACCCTTAGCACGGACAATCTACTTATAACACGGGGGCCGCAATTGTTACAAGTCGAAACCTGTTACAGGAAAGGAGCGGCCCCAGATATACCCAAGGGATACGGTGTTCCCTGTCGTGATGGTACGGGATGGGATGGGATGGAGCAAGGGGGGGTTTAATGTGGGGGCATATGAGATTATTGGAGTAACGAGGTACCCCCACAAGCCAGATCCTACCACACTCCAAGGCCGTGGCGGGAACTTTTGAGCTTATAGCAGGCGAGGGCAAGCGCCATAACAGCATCATCGTGCCCAGAACCTGCAGCCTCGTATTTAATATTACCCAGCGGGGTCGTAGTGTAGGAGAAGCCTCTAAGCTCCTGCGCTATTTTGCCCTCCGGATATTGGATCTCGTTTCTCGCCAGCCGAACCATAAGGCCCTCACATAGTTGCTGTTTAGAGGGGCCTGTGAATATATAGCCCTCAACCCTGCCGGGGGAGTGTTCTGTTAGCTGAGCTAAAAGAGGAGAGCCCACGCCCGTTGAATCCACAGTAAGAAGCGACTGGGGGAACTGCTCAAGGCATTCGATTTCGATAAATTGGGCCGTATCAGTCCAAGGCTTTTGAAAATAATGGAATTGGCAGACGACTCCATCCTCGTCCAGCCCTACAGCACAGGTATAATCAACGGCAGATCCAAGGTCAACGCCCCAGACTATCGGATCCTTAGGGCTCAAAGATTCCACGATGTTCCTCTCAATGGCCTCCTCATTAAAGGGGTTTGTCCCCTCCTCAGAAACCTCGGCCAAGTAGAGCGATTTAAAAATATGCTCAGGTAGTAAGGACTCGGCCAGCTTTACATCCTCCAGATTCATGACGCCGCCCGCGATAGCGTCCTCGTACGTTATCTTGATATAACTTAGATTTTTCTCACCAAGCTCAGCCCTCCGGCACAATCTCCAGAACCAATTACGGCTGGTTACGTTCCCAATCATCAGACAGGCCCCTCCGGTCGTCGTCAGAGTTGACATAATACTAAAAAAAGACTGTTCCCTAAACCTAGAAGCCTCATCAATAATAGCTAATTGGTACTCCTCCCCCATGAGGTGATCGCTGCTGTCTCCTGTACGAAAATCGAGAATAGAGCCATTGACCAGCTCTATCACCTGACTGGTATCGTTGGCCTTCCTGTAGCCCTCAGGGCCCAGTCCTGCCTTTAGACGCTCGTAAGCTATCTTTGACTGAGAAAATACAGGAGAGCACCATAAGAATTTTTTATGCTCCCCGCCACGCTCTGCATCATAGGCCTCACGTACTAGAAAATATAGCGCCGCCGTTGTCTTGCCCGCCTTCGTCGTAGCTTCTACCAGTCTTATCCGAGGGATATCTCCATCCTTATCAGGCGAGGGATAGACCGCTTCGAATTGGAGCGGATAAAGTTCGGGGAGGTTAATAGTTAGCTGCTTCGGCATCCTAGCGATTTTATTTTGTTTTTCAGAGAGTGGCAAGGATGGGGGTCTGGGGAGGGTTCTGCTAGTTGACATAAGGGGCTCGGTTTATTCAGTCACGCGGCTAATCCTAAGATAATCCTAAGATAGTTCTAATTAGTGGTTGACGTTGTTACACTCAGGCCTCATACTGACATCAGAGGTTAAGGAGTACACCATGAAAGACAAGACAATCAAGATCAGAATGAGCAAGGAACGAGAAGCCGCGATCACTACGGTAGTGACCGAGCTGAGCATGGATGACGTGTTTGCAATGGCAGCAGATGCAAAGGAAAAACGAGAAAGTGAGAAAGGATAGGGACATGAGAAACATCGACACATTAAGCGACATAGAGGGCCGCTTCCACAAGATAAGAACATCAATTCCATATCAGTTCTCCAAGTGGGAGACATATGGGGCCGCGTTCTCATCCATGGACAACGGCAGGATCAGACTTAGGGATATCATCGCCATAGCGGGCGTATACGGGATCACTGAGTCAGTTATCAGAATGCGCCGCCGTGACTGGATAGCAATGCGGGGGGGCAAATAATGGGAACAGCTAGAGACATACAACGATCCAAAGTTTACGGCTGGGAGTGGGCCACAGAGGGGCGTAGAGATCACAAACTCAGCCGCCCCCAGTCCAGCAAGTACGTCAAGGAGATGTACAGATGGCATACGACCGCGAACATAGAGGGAGGCCCCCGAGGGGGCGGCTGGACCCCCGACGTTAGCTTTAACACTCGGCGCAGTAGAGTGTCAGGGATGGTCTCATATGGCCGTACTAAGATAACACTCACAGACACGAAGGCCATCCACATCGAGCTCTGGGCTGTAGCCCATGAGGTCGCTCACTGTGTGACCCCTAACGAGGTATGTACCGAGACAGGAGGAGCACATGGGCGGCTCTTTATGCGCCACCTCATCGAGTTACTCATCAGGTTCAAGGTCACGAGCATGAGCCTCGCAGAACTAGAGGCAAGCGCCAAGGCTGCAGGTGTGAAGGTAGCACCCCGCACGCACTCCCTAAGAACTAAGAAGCTCCCCACAGTGAGCGAGCCCCTTGTATTGTCTGGGGCATTCTAATGACTGACCCACTGAACCGGAACACACTAACAAAGTCAGACGTTGAGGACGAGCTTGATATAATCCTCACCAATATCAATGACCAGCTAAAACGGTCTTGCCACTATGCCGAGCAGGAGGCCCTTAAGATAATCCTAGAGGGCTCGTTGGCTCGCTGGTATCTCTATGTTGAGGAGTGGGAGGAGGATGCCTAGGATGATGAGGGGGGGGATGTTCGTCCCCACCCCTCGGATAAGTGCCCGCTGTCCGTGCGGTTCAGACGGAACACTCCTACAGCTAGCCGCTGCGCTTTCTACCAGCCGCGACATCTACATCGAAAGTTATCTCTATCGGCTCGCCATCAGTCCCTGAGAGCTCTGTCTTGACTGTTGGGCTGTATCTCTTAGGCCAACGGTAGCGCATGAAGTCACGGATCGCCCTGTAATCGCCATCAGGCCCGACCATGTAGCCTTTCCATAGCTGGATGAGCTCAGCCTCCAGCTTGGACTCCTCACGCGTCACTAATTCGACGAATTCGGAATAGATTGTCTGTTCCCCCTCCTCTAGGTCTGCTCTGCCTCGCTTTTTCCAGTCGTAATATGTATCCTGATTAATCCCAACAATATCGCAGGCATTCACTACAAAGCACCCCTCTCTAATGAGTAGCCCGAGGTTCTCCGCTAGCTGAGGAGTTAGCTTAGATTTGCGTCCTCTCCCCTCTCCTGTCTTGGTAGGTCTGGAGCTTCCGGACTTTTGCATAGTAGTCCCTACACTGGGGACGGGCTTAGGCTTAACTGGTGGGGGCTTCTCTAAGGGTGGAGCTGTCTCGCTTGTGATGATTTCCATATCTATCTCCTGAGGACATAATAATAGCACCGACAGAGGAAAGCGAGCCAACGGCGGAGGCTTTCCCTCTAAAGGGGCGCTAAAGCAAAAAAAAATTAAATCTTAAGAGAGAGATATCACGACTTATTACTCTTTTAACTCCATTTTTTGCCGTTAAACCCCAACCTCTGAACGTAAACTATCCCACACACAGAAAATAAAAATTAGAGGCTCTTAGAGAGTTGAGTAATAAGAGTTATAAGATGAGCTTGCTGAACTCCTCCCGTTGGGACTCGGGAGTTCCAGCGAAGCTCTTAAATCTAAAAAGAGAGATAAGGGGCTGCTAGATATGTTAGTTTTTTGCAGCCCTCTCATAGTGTAAGGGTTTAGGCTGTCTAATAGTTTATTAGATTTGAATGTATGCTAAACCCTCATGTATGGGGGGATATAAATACTCTGGGCTGTTAGCTGATACTTTCCCCTCTCCTCGCGTCTTAACGCTTCCCCTTGCGGGGCTAACGCTCTGCGGGAGAACCTCAGCCCAGAGTATAAGCCCATATGTCAAGTTTACGCAAGAAATAGAATTATATATTTATTATGTAAACAGTAGTCCCTGACTGGCTGGCTCATAATCAGAGGCCGAATTGTGATTGTCTCCCTTTGGGTAGGGCTGAACAGGATACGCCAAGGAGTTCAGGCGCTCCTTTTTTTCTGACCTGCTCCCGATGATGTAAAAGTATCTATGTTTACGGGGCCGCTCCTCCATATAAAAATCCGATCCATAAAGCTCCCTTAGCCGTGCGATCTGCCTCAACCCGTGGAGCTTATCGGTACGCCCTAGCTTGTCCGTAATGCTGGCAGTGTGCAGGCGCTCCTGTCCTTTGAGCTTATAATCTGGGCGCTTGGCGCTTAAGCCTGTGTATGTCCAATTCGTGGCTTGGTAAATATAGCCATGATGGCCATGAGAGGGATCGGCATATGAAACAACTACCCGAGGACGAGACAGCAGACCCAAAGACTGAGAAACGAAAAAGCTCAGGGCATTCCTTTGGAGCCCGTCAGTAACTACCAAACGATTCAGCTCCAAAAACTCGGCAGCGTAGAGGCCTCCAAAGGCCCCAGAGACAAGCGTGGGGCTCATTGGATGGCCGAAACTACACACCCCCAAAAGCCGAGGGCCTCGATACAGCCCGAAAGCAAAAGAAACGGGGGCCAACCGTCGAGCGTAATGCTTACGGAGGAACCAGTCCCGACACTGGGCAGATGGGATCGCCCTGATTTGGTACTCCTCGGCAATCATCGCCAGAGGCTTCTGGCTAGTAGATAGAGATAACCCACCCCAGCGACAAAAAAGAAAGGCATAGCAGCGACCCAGTAGGGCAGCGATTCAATCCAGTCCACGGAGCACCTCCCTCCTGATTTCCTCCCACTTGGCAGCCTCCACATATATCAACGGCGGCCCCATCTCATAGACCACATCAAACTCCTCAGGGTCTACCTTGTCTATCTCCTCCTGAGTAAAGAACGGGCGATCCTCAATGCTCTCAATGACTTCGTACCTGTAGACCACGCCATCCTCGTCCCTGTGATAGTGGGCCGAAAAATAAACGAACTCGCCAGCGTAGAGCTTGGGGACTACTATCAGCCTTTTTGTGCTCATGCTAGCTCCTCAAGGGCTTTCTGGATCTGAGGGGTCAGCACTAAATCTGATTGAATAGCTATAATTCCCCCCGTCATGTCCCTAACTTCAGTCCTCTTATATTGGGGCCGGAGGCCTGCGCGTAATAATGCCCCAAAAATCGCTCGTTCGTTTCCGCTTGGGGTTTTCCTTCTCTTTATGTGGCGGTATTGATTATTCATGTTGTACTCCTTAACCCTGAGTTTGGGGCCTGCGCGTTATTTTGTCAACCTAATAAGCTGAAATAGATAAAAATAGTTTTATGGCTGGCAGGTCCACGCCTCCCAACTGTTAGAAAGTCGGTAAACATAGAGGGCCGCCATGGCGTTGGCTACTGGCTGCCTCACATCTTTATAATAAAGATAGCGAGGGGCTGAAAACTTGAACCCGTGCCATGTGTCCGTCCTGTACCAAGAGAGCTGGAACAGTCCCAATTCCCCCGCCTCCCCTACTGCGTCCCATATATGAGAGCTCTCGCATAAGGAGACCCTGAAAGCCTCCTCCAGAACCTCAGGACCCTCAGAGGCCCAGCCTGCAGAGATAAGCACGAGCCGGATCTCGTTGTCTGTTAATTGCTCCCCTGACGAGAACGCCAAGGAGCCCGCAAGGATTAAAGAAAAAATGAAAAAAAACATAGATAGCCCTTTCCTGCTGTCTAGTCTTTGCCCGTGATTGTCTTACTGTCAACCTTACCGGCTGCAGGCTTAGGGTCTGCCTCAAAATAAAAAGCTAGAGAATACTGGAGGATTACCGGCTTTTTAGGTTTCTGCATTGCCTAGATATCCTCGACCATCTTCCTCATCTCCTTGAGGGCCTTTAGTAGGTCTCTAATGTATCGCCTTGTCATGTAAATAATGGGCGGGATTCCTGCGACTATCCCCAGCATTGCCTCGACTGGTAGGCCGTCGGGGATTAGGCTATTTATAAGCCCAACGGCCCCAGCTACAGATGTGGAACCCATAAACTCGGGCCCCGATTTCATAACATTCCGCTGAGTATTTTGTAATTTTGGAGTCATCAATGTCCTTTCTTTCTGCTTTCCTAGTGATAGATCCCCCGATTCATGTAATCGTGGGGATTGTGGCGGTGTTGGTTCTGGTGATTGACTGGCGGGCAAATGGCCACCAGTGACTGCCGTGGGAGGCTTAAGGCCTGACAGATCCGGCAAGGACTCAAGTCTCGGGGCCCCAAAGGGAACCGCTGCCGAGGTTTTCCAATATTCTACCCGCGTGAGGAAGTAATCCCAAAGAGTAGGATCTGAGATCATCCCTAAGGGACACCGTTTCCCGCTCCAGTCTCGGTGCATTTTTAGAATTGGCCCCTCTCCCGTTATTGAATTGGTGGCATGTCCGAGTTCGTAGAGCTGCACGCATAGATTTGCCGCGTTATCGAGCGCCTGCCTGAATTGCTCGGCTCCCCTGTTTGAACAAATTTCTATACCCACTGTCGAAACGTTCCCACCTAGGGGCGTATTCAAATCGCTACTATGCCAAGCGATCGCCGTATACGTCCCACCGTTTACACCCTCGACGGGCATAGATTGGTATATGATCGGCCCCTCGTCTACTGTAAAATGCCATGACTTTTGCGTAGGTTTTTGATCTGATCCGGGGCATCCTCGATAATGCCAAGCGGCATGATTCTCAGCAGAACCCCCGCCCCCCACTACTCCCATATTGCTGCTAGTTTCGTGAATCGTCAGGGCTAAAGCCTTACCCGATTCCGTTGCTAGTGGTGCGTTTGGGTGGTTTGCGTGTTCTGTATTAATTCGGTCTTCGATCTCAATTTTTAGCGTCATCAGTTACCTCCTCAGATGCTCCGACAATCATGGCGAAATCTTCACGGCTTAGAATCACTAGCCGCTCGTTTTTATTTGATGAGGGCCGACGTATCTCCAGCCCTAGCACTGGGATATTACCATCGACAGCCTTATCGACTGCCTCCCTGTACAAAGTAAGCGCCCCCGCCCCTTGTGAAATTCTACTTTTGACCTCTATATCGTAGGTATATCCTGCGGGGCTTGTATATCTTAGATCTGCCCGTCTAGCTGCAGCCCCCGGCATGAGCGCATCAAGTCGCCGCGTGTTAAAAAATTTGGCCCAGTCTAATTCATAAGTCTTAGATCTGGCCTTGCTCCTGCGGCCTCTCTGGACGTTAGCGGGGTCTTTCTCTTTTTTCATAACGGGAGAACCTCCTGAGCTAATCTTTGAACCGCAATCTCGCAATACCGTTCTTCGATCTCGATCCCTATAGCCTTTCGCCCTAAGTCTTTAGCAGCGCGGAGTGTCGTCCCGCTTCCCATAAACGGATCCAATATGATCTGCCCGTTCGCTTTCTCAATGCACCAGCGCATCAGGCTTACTGGTTTTTGAGTAGGATGGACACGTTGACGGGTAATAGAATTATTAGATAAATCCCGGATACAATAAACCCCCGCGCCCGCGCTGAACCATGCTAATTCAGCGTCACTCAGGAAGGATCCAAAAGCGGGATCGTGTCTTTTCAGCCATACTAGGCAACTACCACGGGGTAGCTTGTCAGGGTAATGATTCCAGCCCCAGATAATTTGCTGGGTGCCATACATCAAAAGGAAAGCCGGATCGAATGGGTGGTCATCACCAATAACTGGATCCGCCCTTTGCGCAAATGCTTTTTTGTTCCTATGTCCCAACGCCCCGCCGGTAAATTTGCCGCCTTTCGTATACTTGCCGATCCCATAAGGCGGATCCGTGAGCACTAGATCCACCGGCTCCAGTGTTGGCAGGATGTCGCGACAATCCCCGTGATAAATTGTGATCTGGCCGTCATCAAAAAACGGTTTCACTTTTACACGCCCGGCCATTTGGTTCATAGTCTGCTCAACATAATACTAACAAAAGGCCCCCAAATTGCAACGCTTCAAAGAATTAGGTTGACGATGGGCCAGCCCTCAGAGTAGGCTGATCCTTACTGGGATAATCCCAGAACAGGAAAGGAGGCCATAAAATGGCTTATGCAAAAATTACACTAGTAGTTAATTCGGACTGGGAGGAACCTCTGGATCATGTGCTTCAAATATTGGAACACACTGATCAGGCTGGGGATCTGACCGCCATGGGGCTGCTCAGAGCCATAGAGGATCTGGACGTCATGGATTCCGACACCGAAAAACTGGAACTAATACCAGCACGCCGGATCGCCCCTATTAAAACGGAGGATCTAGCCCGATCAGTGAGCGTACTGGAGAAATTTTTGGCAAATATGGATACGGACCCCAACCCAGATCCTGACACTCTGTCGGCTATAAGTAACACCGCCACCGAGATCATTGATCAGGCAGAGGCAAGCATCCACCAGATAAGCAAGGAGGAGAGATCATGATAAAAATAAAGAGGAGAAAAGCCCCAAGGGGGACCGTTGGGAGCAGTAAGTTCGCCGAGGACTTTGGTGTGTCCCCTAATCACGTTCATAATTTAATGAATAAAGGAATCATACCCGAGGTCAAAAGCGAGGAGCATCAGAGAGTGATCCCCACCAAATGGGTGGAGGGCATAGAGGACGCATTAGGGGGCGCCGCCGTTCCCAATACTGGACATAAATTTAAGGATTTTGTTACATCACTCCGCTGGTTTTGGGGCTTTTACGGAGAACGGCCCGAGGGCTCAGAGGGTCCGCTCACTTGTGGCGCGGTTAATGACTTTTTTTGGGTTAGCCACGGCCCCAATTCGCAAAACGGAACCAGAGAGGAGCCCACACAATTAGAGCTCACTAATGAGGAAGCCCCACGCAAGATATCGAAGGAGGAGATCCCTGCTTTCCGTTGTATATATCCCGAGAAGCTGGGGTGTACCGAGGAGGGGAGTGGTTACGATCTCAATCTGGACTGTGATCTCCGTGATAAACAGGATTCTCCTTTTTATGGCATGACGACGGTAAAATGTCACAACATGGAGCGCATCGAGGGATTTGGTAAGTGGGGCGGCTTTTATTGCAATAGGGAGGCCCCTGCTACGTGGTTTTATGAATATTACAAGCTAAAGGATCCCCGAGAGGAGGAACGCCTAAAGCAGCAGGCTCAGGCGAGGGAGGAGCTCGAAAAAGCGAGGGCAAAGGTGGCCGACCTTGAGAGTGAGCTGGCCAATGGATAAAAGACTCGATCAATTTATAGAGCGAGGCACTTGGGGCAGCTCTTGGAGGTATTGCTACAATTGCGGGAGGGACTGGCTCCTCAACAGAAAAAAGAACTCGATAAGCTGCACTACTTTCGGATGCAAGGGGTTAGCTTATGCACAGAAAAACAACAAATTAGGCAGTATATACGCCATAGTATGGAGCGCCTACGACGATTTAAACATTTTAGGAGATAAAAATGGCACGATTTAACTTAGATGACTATGAAGATGTAGCGGCCCGCCTGCAGCGCCTGTATAAAACGCTTCCGGATGCCCGCATAATTACAACATTAGAGGCAGGGGATCGGAATTACTGCGTTTTTAAGAGTGAGATATATAAGAATGTCGAGGAGCTGGAAATGAAACTCCCACTAGCTACGGGCTGGGCTCTGGAATTAAGCCCAGACGAGCCGCACGGGAACAAAAACGTCCCCGCCTTTTATGAAAATTGTGAGACTTCCAGCGTGGGGAGGGCCATAAATAACAGCCAATTGGTCCTGTTAGCCCATAGCGACACACCCCGCCCCAGCCGTGAGGAAATGATGGCGGTAAGCGATAACGCGCCACCAGCACGCTCTCAGGAGCCACAACCGGCAAAGGGGAGGAGTCTCACAGAGGAAGCCGACGCGATGCAACTCAAAAGGGTAGATCCTGACCTTCCCCCATGGGAGGAGGAGCCAGCTCAGGCCTCCGCTGTTCCCAGTGACTGGGGAGAAATTCCAGCAGACGGAGAACTCAGAGAACTCCCGATCCCTAACTCTTTTAAATGCCCGTCTAATGCCTGCGATCTTAATACTCACAAGCTTAGGCAGGGCGTTGGGAAGGGTTTCTCGCCATACCAAGAAAATAAAAATATGCTTGTAGTTAGTTGCCAGCGAAAAAAGGACCCTAATGATCGGGATTCTGCTTGGTGCAACTGGGAACAACTGCGAGATCGCTGGACTGAGGGCGTTAGTGAGCAATTGGCAAAGGGCAGCAAATGACCACCCTAGCGCCAGCGTTAGATCAATATCTTGAAAACTTTGGGGACTGGTTAAAGTCCGAGCATGATCAAAGCATCAGAAACCAGCGCCCGATCCTACAGGAGGCTAAAGCTTATTTTTTAAGAGAGCTTAAAAATCCCCCGCCTGAGCTGGGGGAATATATGGAGAACTCCCACAATGCTCCCCCTACGGACTGGACTCAGTGGCGGGGCCAGTCCGTAGGGTATAAGAGAGTCATGCCGCTCAATAAAGACGAAAAAGCGATACTAGTGTGGTCTGCTGCCAGAATGGGAGGGACTCCCCTCCTCAGAACGCGAAACGCGGCACTCATCTCCCTGCTTTTGCAACCTATGAACACCCCAGCGGGGCCGGTTCGCTATGATGTTCTCCGCCAATTAAAGATGGGGGATCTTTGGATGCAAGCTGGAAAACTGGAAAGCTGGCCCACTTTGGGAGTAGTTGAGACAGACCTGATCGCTAGCATTGTCGTCCATATTCGTGGAAACCGGCAGCGCGTGAGGCTTAGGGTTCAGCCTGCTCGATTCCTTAGTGAGTGGGTTATGTGGGCAGTAGCAAGGCGAGACGGGGACGCGACTGAAGGATTCCCCTCCGTGGTTAAACAATGGCAGGAGAGAGGGCTAGAGGGGTTCCCCACCCTATTCCCAGCGCTGGACAACTCTGGGAGGCCCTTAGGGACTACGATCTCCCGTCAAGGAGTCTGGAAGCTTGTGAAGGCCTGCGGCAACAGTGCGGGCCTTTTTGGCTTATACCCCGATCTACTTCGCTTTCCAGATACGCGATAAGGTTCCACTATGCCCCCAAAATATTCAGCAAGAGAATTATCGGCCCGACTCTGGGAAGCGAGAGGAAAGTCGCCGCGTGCGGGGAATTCCCCGTGTCCTCCCACATGCCCACGAGGAGAAGCCCACAAGGACACAGCGCCCTCGTGCAGTGTTCAGGAACGCAATGGGAAAACACTAATTAAATGTTTCGCAGGATGTGAGCAGGCCGATCTTATTAAAGCCCTCATTGATTTGGACCTCTGGGAAATATCAGAAAACGAAGGAGAAAAAATGAGCCCCGCCACACTGACAAAAATAGGAGACGCGCCCCCTACGTTCATATATGAATATTACAGCCCTCAGGGCGACGTCATAGCTGAGCACTTGCGCTGGAATAAAGCAGACGGATCCAAGGCCATGGCGTGGAGAAGGCCCGGCCATCATTACAAGGAAGGACTAGGAAAGGACGAGGGTGGCCTGTCCTTAGCAGAATTACCCCTATATGGCTCTGAGGAGCTGCTCAAGCCCGAAAGCGAAGGGATGAGGATCCTGCTAGTGGAAGGAGAAAAAGCCGCTAATAAATGCCGAGAGGTGGGAGTCGAGGCCGTAGTGCTAGCAAACGGAGGGGGAGGGAGTCAAAAAGACTATAAGCCCAAAGTGTTGGAGATGTTACAGGATCGGGAGATCTGGCTCTGGAGGGATAACGATGAGGCAGGACAGAAATGGGAGAGAACTCTAAAAGACAAGCTTAGGCCCTTAGCTAAAAGCATCCAAACGGTACAGGTCAAATTGGGCTATAAGGAGGACGCTTATGACTATTTTGAGAAAGGGGGGGAGCTCAATATATGGGAGGCCCCTGAGGTTCGTATCGAGTACCATGGCCCTCGGAGTATTGGGGTCACTATGCCGACACCACGGGGATCCGTAACTTTCAAATTTCAGCAGATATCAAGTAAGCGCAACAGCTTCACGGCGGAGGCTACTGTTATCCCTCCCCATAGCCCAATTGAGGACGAGAACACGCCTATAATTAGATCGTGCAATCTTAAAAGCTCCAGCAGTATCTCAACACTAGCGCAGGAATGCCGTAAAAACTGGGGAGATGAGGATGGCGTCTCTTGGCCGCAGTTATGCAGTAAGGCAGCCAGCCGCTGCATAATTAGCGCACAAGAGCAGGCGAGGGAGTCCAGTGTGGACTTTGCTCTCGTAAAGCATGACCCCACCACCTTCGAGCAATGGCTAATTGATGGGGTAATCCCCGCCCAGACGCATACGCTATTATTTGGACGAGGTGGAGGGCTTAAGACGATCCTAGCCCATGATATGGCCATGCACCTCGTCACAGGAACCCCGTGGCTAGGGCATCACATCAGCCGCCCCCATAAGGTTCTTATACTTGACTGGGAGAATGATCAACGGATCTGGTTAAAGTACCAAGCCCGACTACTTAAGGAGTGGGAGGGCCCACTCTGGGATCGTGACAGTTTCCACTACTTACCTCAGACCCATCCCCTGCAAGAGAACGTGCAACATATATCGGATTTTTGCGAGGAGCATGGAATTGATGTTCTTATCTGTGACAGTTGCACACTTGCGGGGGGTGGCGACACAAACAACCAAGAGCAAGCTAACCAATTTATGAGCGCCATACAGGAGCTTAATCGAAACTTAGGAATTAGCACCATAAACATCGGGCACGTAGTGAAGGACTCTTTTAAGAATTCTGAGAAGCGAATCGAGAGCACTAGCACGATGATGGGGGCCTCTGCTTGGATGACAAATCACAGGGCCGCCTTTTACATTGAAACTACAGAGCTCACAGGTGAGTCCTTCATTTCTGCATGGTTCCAGAGAAAGGCAAATCTAGCAAGGGCCGCCCTGCCCTTTGCAACAGTCACCAAATTCGATGATACGCCCGAATTTAACACCCCGGCGGGGCCTATAAGTATCTCAGAGGGAGATATCTACGAGAGTGACAGCCTAGACCTTATCCCATTACGTACACGGATCAAGCATGCAATTATAAAAAACTACAACGACCCCACACGGATCGCCGAGTATATCGACGCCACAACCTCCAGCGTGGAGAAGGAGATAAGTAGGATGAGCGCTAAAAATTTAATTTTTAACGATATGATTAACGGTAAAACCAATTACAGGCTCCTTAATTAAAAAGATAGCTTAGCCGGTAGGGTCGAGGTTCCTAGTACAAAATACTGCCCAATTCGATCCTCGGCATCGTTTAGCGTCCAGATGGTCCGCATGTTCTGAGGTGTAAAAATGTGCTCAATCCCAATTATATGGTGCTTCTCTACAATTGGGGCCGTTGCCCCTACTGGTGTCCACGAGACAGAAATCAGATCGCGCAATTGGCGCGTTAGACATTGGATCATAAGCGCGTCGGTGTCTGCCGACAGGGGGGCCAATTCTACCTGCCTCACTCGGGCTTTAGGGTCCTTCAAAAGTGCCACCCCTGCCTCCGCAAGCTTAAGGGTATCCGAATCACTCGCGAGGGTGATCCCTGTTTTGTCTAGGCTTTTTCTACCAAATTCTGAGATGGATGTGGCGTCCTGAGCCACTTGGGGAGAGGCTGAGCCCTGCCGTGTTAGGGTCATTTTGTTCCTGATTAGAGTGCTATCCATGTCCACGTGAACCTTGTGGATCGGCATTCCTGCGACTCCGATCGTGGTGAGGGATACCGTCGAATCTAAAGAAGTAGCCCCGCCCCACTGGAGCACATTCTCGTTATCCGTCCAAACATCTGAAATATCGATTTTTTCGCTGAAACTGAACAGCCGGATCGCGTCCAGCGCGTTCCCTGAGACTGAAATACTGGCCATATCGTGGAGGCCTGTGTCCACATTACGGGAGGTTATGGCCGGATCGCATGCGTCAAGTATGGAATTGACGGCCTGCCCCGCCTTTCCTGCTGACGTTGTTAGGCTGATCGTCTGGTTTTGCAGGTCTGCCAGCAGTCCCGTCCCTACTGCCACGCTCGTCCCGTCACCTTGGCCAGTAGTTCCCGAAATTCCCGCGAATTTATAATTGAGTTTCCAATCCCTGATCGTCGTCTTGCTGAGTGGGTACTCAATGCCGTCCCAAGTTAGCACCGTTTTCATCATCCTCCCCGGCAGCACTTGAGTCTTACCGCCTGAGCTATACGGCCCGGATAAATTAAAAGGAGAGAGAGAATTGTCCTGATTGTCAAATGTGGCGGTAGTAGTTGCAGCCGTATAGTGAGCTAGCTCGCGAGATCTCCCCGAGCGTATAACTAACTTTCTGACCTTTGAGCTTAGATCTGTATACGGGAGCGCAGTCCCCAAAACACTGGATCCTAATATCGCTCCTGAGCCTAAAACGAAGGAACTGAAGTCAGGCCCTGCCCCAAAGCGCACCGAAACAGTAGGGGCTACAAAAGGCTGGGGGCTCATGTGTAATTCCTAGGTGCTAAAGTACGGGCGGCCTTTATTTCAGACCGTGAGCACGCTCTCAGAGGGTCGTTTTTTTCTAAATTAGCGATAATTCCCATATCCCCCTCCATATACATCGGGAGGCTTTGAAAGCCTAATATCAAACTCGTCCTCTATCTCCTCCAATACGTCCACGAAATAAAGGTGATCGGCATGCACAGCCTCCACAGACTGATCCAGTAGTGAGAGCGTGGTCTTGATTGACTGGATTGACTGCTGGACTCCTCCCTCTACTGCGCTCATACCGTACAAATAGAAATTGATCCCGTCCTGTATGTCCTGAATATCTTGGATCGCTTCGTCTATTAGCAAAAGCCGCGTGATTATATCTAGGATCTGCGCTTCTTGATTTTCAAAAATATGGTACTCCACAGAATTGATTCTTGCTTCAATTTCTGACTCTCCCCAATTATTTACTGACAATATCCGAGCCGCTCCATCCAATTGCTCCTGTATTGCTTGGATCTCTTTTTTTGAGGTGCTAACATTATTCGCCATAGAAAAAACATAGCTAAAGCCCGCGATGATTATAGCTAGAACAGGTATCATTGACGAAACTAGTGCGACATTATCGCGGAGAAAATTGGATTTTTTAGCTGCTGGCATTATAGGCCATCCGAGTCTGACACTGCAGAATTAAGCAATTGGAGCCCTAGATCCCGATTGCCTTGGTTAAGGAGGCCATAAACAGCCTCTGCAGGCTCGCCGATTAGAGTCTCCACGTTGATGGTAATATTAGCGCCCCGATAGCTCCCAAATTCTGCCCTCTCCCTAGCATAATCCTCAGCAGTTTGTCCCTCTCCTCTGACTTGGCCCGAAGCCGTGATCACCCTACTCGGCCCAGTGGGATCGGGAGCGAAGCCCTGCCCTATTGGGATCAGATCTCCGGGTTTCCAGTGAAAGGTGAGCTTTAAGCGTTCAAATTCGGATTTTACTTTCTTAAAAAACTCATTAGCGATCCCGATATTTGGCTGGGTTTCTGTAGCTCCAAAGCGCCCAGAGGCCACGGCTTCCGCACGTGCTCGGGCGTGGGCCTCAATTGCAAAGGATCCACTAGGCCAAGGGCCGGAAAACGGATCTACCTCTGACAGTGTGGCCCCGATGCTTGTGGCCATTACCCCCAAGAGAGCCCGCTCATATGCCTCTATTCTTAGCCGTGTGTTTTCTGCTTTTTCTTGAGATTTTTGATCTCGGCTTGTTTGCTCAATAATTGCCGCCACTATGTTCTCAGCCCATCCCTCTGTGAGTGTCGCCATCTCGCCCTGAATAGATACTAATTCACCCTGCCACCTCTCCAGCTCATCAGAGGCATCCACTCCCTTGGTAGCGGCCAACTCTAAGGCCGTGGCCATGTTGTCGGCTGCAGTCTGTGCATCCTCAAGGAGTCCGGAGAGTTGATCCTCCATGTGGACGGCGGAAGCGCCCCAAGCTGCAGGAAGCCCCTCTACTTCCTCGCTCATCGTATGCACAAAGTCAGTAATTGAATGACGCAGGTCGTCCACTGTGTCAGCACCGGCCCCCACAGCCCTCCCCCATTTCGGCATTGATAAGGCTACGGCTTTAATTGCATCCCCGATCGGATCGTAATCCTTAACAATTTTAGCTCGTGTAGCCGATAACTGAGAGAGCCCCATATCCTTCAGTAGAGACTGATAGTCTTGTGGTTTGTTGAATTTTAAAGCAGCGTCCTGCTGCTCCTTTGAAAGGTCCTTAAAAAGATCGGCTTGAATCGCTGCCGTTGTCGGTGCTTCCGTGGAGTCCATGAGGACCGCCTCTGTTAATCTATTAAATGCCTTATCCCAGTCGAAAGGGATCGCCTCTGTCAATCTGTTGAATGATTCATTCCTGTCAAAAGCCTCCCTATCAAAAGGGTCACCCTGACCACCTCCGAACGCACGAACCAACGCCCCGGCGGGGGTGGCGCTTGCTATAGCGCTGGTGTATTTAATACCTGACTGCATCCAGCGCCCAAGTGGATCATCCCTAATTAACCTATCGATAGCGTTAACTGATGCGCCGATAGCATTACCTATAATAGCACCGTCCCGAGCTAGTCTCGTAAGTGCAAACGCCGCGAAATCAAGGAAGCCCGCCCATCCAAGAATTGCCTCTTGCATTGAGATCTTAACTTCGTTCATTGCCTTCTTAAATTTAAAGGATGTAGTGTCTGTTGCTGCTTTATAGGCTACATCTACGGCCCCCGCTGCCCCCGCCATCTCCTTGAGAACCGTCACAAATTCCCTACCGTCTGAAGCCGCCCCCAGCAAGCCCTGAGCTCCCTGCAATGACTCAACACGAGTAAACAGATCACGGAAGGCGTCATCTGTACGATTCTCGGCCAATCTTCTCAGAACATCCACGACCGTCATCCCCTCGCCTGATAATGTCGAGAATGAGGCCCCTAATTCTGCCTTAATTGTTTTAGCGAGGGTACTGGATCCCTTGCTCAAAGCAGTAAAAAGGCTTTTTAATTGCGTAACTGCGACGGATGTATTTCCAGTTTTTGCCGTCATGGTGGCGGTCATAGCCCCAAGCTGTTCAAATGAAATTGAAAGCGAACTACTAAGACCAGTAATTTGGAACAGGCTGCCAGCCATTTCCTCAAAGGTAGTCATACCAAAACGGATCGTCTGCTGGAGGATATCCGCCGCTTTCTCTGCTGTTATGTTCTCCCTGCCGTAGCCGTTCATAACCTGCGATAGGAGTGTTACAGCTGTCGCCGTGTCAGTATTGGCAGCCGCTGCACTCTTGGCCGCAGTTTCGAGAACATTGAACGCCTCAGCTGTATCTGTTGCGCCTGCTGAAATGGCTTGGTAGAGGGATTTCGCTGCAATTGTCGAATCCTCACCAAAATCCTTGGCGAATTCGAGGAGCTGCCCCCTCATGGTACTAAGCGCGTCAGCATTAGCAGCAGGGAGCAACGTGCGAACCTGCCCGAAAGCTGCATCAAACGCCATCGCCCCATCAAAGGCAGACTTGGCCGCCATCGTTGCCATGGCTCCAAAGGCTAGGCCTCCGATAGGCCCTAAACCTTTAAGCTTGGATCCTATACCGTCGACCTGCTTACCCACGCCCTTCAGCTTCTTGGAGGCCTGATCTTTCGCTTTTACAACAACAACTACTTCATTAGGCATAGAGATACCTATCCAGTCCCTTCTGGGCCGTGAGCACGCTCTGAGAGCGTTCTAAATGGCACAATTTCACCAATTTAGACATTATCAGCGTCATCCTTTCCCAATTGCACCAATTGGGCCATTTGGAGGATCCCCGCATGATTCCGGAGGATATCATCAGGAGCTACCCCAAATTTCTCAGCCAGACCGCTCACGATCTCAGCCTGTTGGAGGATCATGGGTTTGGATGTGACTGTCCCATCTTTACGGGTAGCCACTCCCACGGCCTTCCACTCTAAGATTCTCCCTCTGCTAAAGGGTCGATCTGGCTCACGTTCTGACTCCAGAGGGAGATTACCCTGCTCGCTACCGATGGGCTTAATTTCATAAAGCCCTCCACTGTAGCAGGAATTTCCTCGCCCTCCTCTGTCGTTAAGTTCCAGCCGAGGAGTACCTCATCAGCCCAAAGGGTAAAGGCCTCTTTCATGCCGGTCATATTGTCATCACTTTCGGCCAGCTTCTCCTGAAACAAGAGAAACGTGCCTAATTCGATGTCCAGACGGGCCTCAATCTCGAAAGAGTGGAGCTCGTCCGCAACGTCATCGAATACTAATTTTATGTTTTTACGAGTTAGCGCAAATTTCCCGCTCATTTATATCTCCTAGTAAGTTGTCCAGCTTGGCGCTGTTCCATTGCTGAGCATAATCGTCGCCGACCATCCACTCGCGGCTGAAGCGTCTGTGGTAGGTGTGTAACTCTCAATAACGCCCTCAAAAGAAATTTTGGGATCTCCGGTTCCTGAGCCAATAGGCCCGAGCTCCACAGTTCTCTCGCCTGTCAGGACCTTAAAAACGTCATGAGCCAAGTTAGTCCCAAAGTCTAAAGCCGCCCCTGTGAGGCTTATAGATATGTCCGATCTTAAAATTAGCCGCTCCATAGCTGAGGAAGATATCGCGGACACATCGACAACGTTGTTCCCTACATTTAGACTGTAGGATCCGACATCTATAGAAATATCACGAGCGACCGATCCGCTATCATCTACCTTTATAATTGCGCCAATTCCCGAGGTTTTAGCCATGTTATTATGTAAAGTAAGGCGTTGCCTTACTTATCTCCTTTTTTTATTATTTACGGTTAAAGCTTACAGCTATAACCGCTGTTCCATAGGTGGATGTTAATGAGGCCCTGACGTATCTGGCCACACTGGCCCCAGATGCTGAGGCTATGATCTCAGAGCCCACGTCGTTGAGATTTGAAAAGGTCCCCCCCGTGAGATCTGTGTAAGTTATATCATCAGGCGAGTCCTGCAATTTGACGATGATACTACCCGAGGCAATTGAGAAGCAGAACAGGCAGGCCGTCCAGCCGTTAGTAGTTGCAGCTGTATTATCTACGTCGGCCAAGTTCTCGGCGCTGGCGCTTGTAATTTTCCCCGCCGTAAGGGAAACGCCAAAAGCAGGATTATCCGATCCGCCTGTAGATTCATATGAGACCTCACAAGACACCGGACTAGTGCCAGCGTCCCCTGATGTATTGTAATTAGCTTGTAGGGCCTTCGTGTGTAGCGTGGCCCCCCCAAGCGTTCCCGACTGCATCGGGATCATCACGTTCTGATCACCTGTAGGGAGTCCGCTCCAAACAGTATGGCCGAGGGAAGTATCAAAAAAGGAACTCACGCCAATAGTCGACGACTGACTCCCTTGGATTCTGGCCTCCGCTGCATCGGCCAGCGTGGAAACTGAAAGCAAATTAGCCGAGATCCCGAAATTCGTGAGAGCAGAGACGTCCCCGCTCAAATCCTTGGAACTCGTCCCCGATCCTGCATATAGTCGCACATTGAGCGCGTTAGTCTTTGCCATGATTTTCTCCTAATTTTTAGCTTTAACTGTATTACGACGGGCGAGAAAATCCCAATTAACAAAATCAGGGGCCTCAGATGGATCCGATCCTGCCTTGATTATCATCTCCTCGCCTTTGTTGAATGTTGAACCCTTTGGGGGTTTCACATAGAAATCCTCTAGGATCTCAACGATGTCCGCATTCTGTAGTTTTGATTTTTTCACTTTTGGACGCCCTTTATAATTGCCGTTTCCTTTGATATTTCCACTAGTCGCCATTGTCTGATCTCCCTTGGCTTGTCTCCTCCTCGGAGTAGGTAATTCGTCGGCTTGTGAATCGGCCAGTGGACGGATCGCGATTGAGTGGAGTGAGCACGCTCCCCGACTTTGTGCCAAATTGGGAAGCGACAGAGCTCTTTACTAAACTAAGGCCAGCAGCTCCAAAAGCACAAACAAGGAGCAGAGTCCACGAAAACGGCACGCCTAGGGGCTCGATGCAGGAGGCCGCTAAGACTGCCAGAGCACTCTGGGCAAGTGTTGCTACTGTCCTTTCAGCTATGTCTGATGAACTTACGAGCCATCTGGCAACCATATAATTCTCCTTTGTGGATGATTTCCAACAGCAGGACGAGCGCCCCCGTTATTTGTGTGAGTATGTAGATGATGGAGAGCGTGATCATTTTAGCGCGGCCTCTGCTGCCGAAAGGCTGCCGTATGTATCGATTATTTTCTTAAGAATCTCACCCGCTGCTGCTGCTTCTGCTTCCTCTGGCGTAGGCGGCGCTGGCTGTTCCGGTAGTCTTAGGTTTCCCTCGTTTCCTTTTGCTGTTTTTAATTCCAATTCGCCGGCGTTGTATCCGTTCATTTTTTCAAAGGCTGCAACAATATCAGCGGGCGCGGCTGCCGTTGTGTCTATCCAAATAGCAACGCCTTCACTGTTACAGATCGCGTCTCCTGTTGATTTTTGTATAAAATATTTTTTTGTCATTTTAACCCCTATTAGCTAACCGCTAATTTGTACACGTGAACGTCGTTAATACCAAATGTATTAGATCCGTTAGAGCTAGCTATGTAAATTTTGAAACCTGTGATCTCTTCGTTGTAGATCTGGTTACTGGTGTTCGTATATGGCCCCGCTCTGTTCCCCACGAGGTAATCAGTAGAAGCACCGGCAGCGCCGGATCCCGCGTAGTTTGTCCATTGCATAGTAAAGCACCACGCCCCGCCGGATCCCGGACTGCCGAATGGGTTATATTCCGCCTCCCCCGTGCCTTCCATGATTCCGAAATGGAAGAAACCGCCAGTGCTAGCATACCAAGTGTTTATACTCATTAGATCGCCTTGCGCGGCGTTTCCTATGTTTGTATCACCGCTTGCCTGCGTCGTGTGAAGCATCGCTTTACCAAACGACGCAGAAGTAGTACCAGCGCGACAGCGGCCAACAATTACATAGGGCGTACCCAGTGGGATCGATAGCCCGCTATAAGTAATTCCTAGCGTGGCGCTGGCTCCTGTGGTTGTTACTTCCGAGGTAGTGCCTGCTATATGCGTCCACGCTCCGCCAGATGCGGGTAACGCGCTCCACGTTGGATCTGCCGTTGCACCGGCTGAAGTATAAACGGTCCCGCTCGCGCCTAGCGCAACGGATGCAAGCGCCGCTGCTGAGTCTACGAAAAGCGAAGTATCGGCAGTCAAACCAGTAATTGCAGAGGCGGCAGGTGCATTCGCTACCCATTCCGGACTAGTAGCCAAAGAATTAACCGCCAAAATTTCATTAGCCGATCCAATCCCAAGGCGGGAAACAGCCCCGGCCCCAGTACCCACTCCTATATCACCTGAATTGGTTACAACCCCCACTAAAGTGGCCTTAATATTGTCAACTACGTCCTGATTCCATATAGACGCATCTATAGAATCGCCGTCGGATTTTGAGGAAGGGGCTACATATGCCATGATTTTCTCCTATTATGTAAACTTATCACATTAGTCTCCTTTATCAAGCGCTAACCGCTGTATCACTTAGAATTTGAATTGTTAATTGGGCGGTGATCACATAGTAAAAAGCGCCATTTATCTCCTCGACGCCGGTGCTGGCTGTATTGATAAAAAGATTGTCACAATTTCCCCCGAGGGTAGAGTCGCCTTTCAGGGCTGTCCTTAGGGCTGCCATACACTCCCACTGTTGGAGCGCTACGGTATCCCCCTCCTGAGGAGCTAATGGGGCCCGATTGTAGACCTTGACGAGGATGAGGCTCTCACTGGACTCATCTGTGAGACTGGCAAACTCCTCTAAATTATTAACCTGAGATATCTCATACGTCGCCCATGGAGTTGTAGGGATAGACATGGCGGGGCCCTGAGTCACTGCCACAATGGCAGGGGAGAGGGTAGAGATTCCTTCGATTAGTGTCTGAATCTGTGACATGCAGCCGGATCGCGTCATTTGCTGAGCCTCTTAGCCACACGGCTCCCGATTAGGCGGGCCGCTTCTGAGTTCCTGCGGTTCCATTTTTTTGTAAGGTTCCCAAATTGGGGATTTGGGATCAGGGGCATCCTAAAGGGACGCACACTACGAGCAAAAACAAATTTGCCCTCTCCCCTAGGCTTAAAGCGTAGGAATTCGCCATTTTTTGGCTTAACGACCTTCCCCGAGGCACGCCTCCCGAATTCTGCATACTGGGCCTGTGGGACGTCTCGCCCTAGGGAAAACCTACCCGGCCGGATCTCCCCTCTCATGCCTTTCTCAAATACGCGGCCTCTAATCGAGCGACGGAGCTGGCCAGTGCCGACGCCTCCCACGCGGTTCCTAGCTGGCGAGGGATGATATCCCTGCTGAATCTCGCTTTGCCCTATTAGCATTAGTTTTTTCATAGCGTCGTTTGCGCCTGTGGTCACTATTTTTTTCAGGTTAGGCTTAAAAAGGGGCCCGCGTTTCTGGATGCTTGCAGTGATTACCATTAAAAAATAACCCCCGACGTGTAGGAGTGGGAGGAATAGGATCCTACCTGCTTAAGTGTGCTCTTTTGCTCCCCGCTAATAAATGAGTACGAGGCCCCTGCTATCTCTGTAGTGTCCTGCATTCCTGACATTCTGGAGATATAGGCCGAAGAAGCGAGGGAGAGCGCTGCCTCTACTGGAGCGGCATCATATGAATATACTGAGCAGGTGGCGGATGTGTGTGCAGCGCCCACAGAGCCCGCCACGGCCCTAGCACAGACCAAATTGGTGCTATCGGTCACGCTTTGGATATAAAGGCGCTCAGAGCCCGCTAGGATGGTCTGCCCAGCGCTCAAGTTTGCAGAACTTACGCAGGTAACCGCCGTTGTGCTTGAATCCGCTGCCGTGATAGCGGTGTCCGCGCTTTTTTGGTCACTCCAGCCCAGATCGCCCTCTAGTACTAGAACCTGCTGGCCGGTTTTTGAAAATGGCGAATTGCTACCGGAATCCTTGAATTTAAGCCCATAAAAAGGAGCTTCTGAAAATCCGACCGTATTATAGGGAAAAAGTAAATAATCACTACTAGAGATCGCAGTGGAGGAGTCTCGGGCTGTGTTTTCGTAGAGTGTCACAGACGAGAGAGAAATGATCCAAGGAGTTCCCAGACTCCCACGCCTAGGATCGATCTGATTGAATGGGCGGGGATCATTAATGATCCCATTTTTTGAGCCGTTGAGATCATACGTCAGACTTGTAGTAACGGGGCCAAATTGGCCGCCCTTACAATAAGCCTCAACCTGTCGGGTAGCAGCCTCAAGAACACGGAGCAGGGCAGAGGTGTCCAGTGTCCACGATGACGCGTAAGCACTCGACGCACTAAGGCGCTCCCTTAACTGTGTAACTGTTCCCAGTGTATGAGATACCACTCCGGCCTCCTTTGCTATTTATTTTTTTCCGGCTTTTGTTCTTTGTTTTTTGGTTTGTCGGCCATCTTCTCAAAGTATTGGCCATACTTATCCCCTAACTTGGCGGACATGCTAACAACATCCCCCACGTTGTGGATGTTGCTGCCCTCATCGTTGAGAACTTCGCCCGATCCGATCCGGACCTTGGCCGTACATTTATAACTAGGCATATAGCCCCCCTTTTTTTATGTTTTAAGGGGGAGCGTTTGCGCCCGCCCCCCCCTAAGTGATTTATGCCATGTTTAATGCAGTAACTGCATTAGGATTGGCGACATTACAGCCGTTCCTAGTTTCATACAGATACGCAATCTGACCAGTCGAGAAATAAGCCTCGGTAGACCTTTTGACTGTAAATCCAAGACGAGAGAAAACATAACAACCCCCATTAAAATCCGCAGTTATCGCCACGGTCGTCCCTGTGGATGTGGCCGTTCCGAGACCTGTACCAGATACATCACAAGTAATTACATCGCGGCCTGTGAGATATCTCGTAGGCTCATCACGTAATGAGTCCACAGAATGCAAACCGGCAGCGGTGCTTGCCAGAGTTGAAATTATCGAAGCTATTTCCGAGGTCATAAGCCACTTATTTCCATCTCCTCGGTACTGCCCCGAGTTGTTCATAAATGCCCCAAAGATATCTACAGCAGCCAGAGCGCTAGACGAGGCCGCAGTATATGTATTTATCCCCGATCCGGATTTTAGGATGCCATTATAGTCCGAAGTAGTACCCCCGACTATCATCTCCTCAATCCATCGATTATTGGCAGCGTTAGCCGACTGGCCAAGCCAAAAAGCCAAATCCACGCCAGAATCAGCCAGTAATTCATCACTAGCCTTATACATGACCCCGGCCTTAGCTACAGACCATTCGACCGTGCCAATGGTTGGAGTAGTGTCAGAGATGCTAGACCCCTCTGCAAGTACTGCAAAATCTGCCCCGTCCAGCTTTGGAATCTCGCCAGACATCGAATTAACATTCACTGTACGGCAGGCATTTTTGAGAGTGCCCGCAGGCGCTCCGCCTCCATCTGTGAGGATGACATCGCTGATAAATTCAAAAGGTACAAAATATCCCAAATTGTTAAATAAAACTATTAGCTTTATTACTAGATCATTTCTGTCTAGTTCTTCACGTTTCCGTGAAGGTCGGACTATATCATAGGCCTCATTTTTGAGGTCTCCGGACGCTAGTGGCGTATTATGCGAGTCGCTACCCGCTCCGCCTAGTCTCTGAACCTTCCAACCAAGATCGTGGCTGGCTTGGATGCGGATTGCCATAGGTGTCCCTAAGGTTTCCCGCAATTCATCCGGTTTTTTTATCATTATACTGTTGCCAGTATACGGGGCAGATTTTGAACTTTACCCTGCGCATCAGTGCCCTCATTTAAGGCCTTAATTAGCTGTGGATTTGTAGCTTTTGCACGATTCTCAAAGTCTGCGTCTGATTTAGACCGCATCCAGAGGGAGTGCGCTTGTTTTTGCATCTCTGCAATTTCTTTGTGATCGTCGCCTGAGTTTTTCAAAACAAAAGGCTGTTGTGCCATTGCTGGGAGGCCCTCATTCCATGCGGCTGATTTATAGGAATTTGATAAGTGAGCTTTTCCGCCCTCTTGTCGTTCCTGTGCTACGAGCTGCAATTTCTCCACTGCTGGGGTGTCGTTCTTAACCTCAACAATGTCGGAGGACTTGGCGGCCAGTCTTTTAATCTGGTCACTAGCTTCCTGTATTTTTTCAGCTTTTTCTAACAATTGAGTAGCTTCGCCTGACAATCCGAGGGACTTCTCCACATCGTTATCGTTAAGGGCCTGCTGGCTCTGTTGAGTTAAGGCATAAGCCTCATCTCTTAATTTTTGAATTTCCATGATATTAGTTATTTTCCTTTTGGTTTTTTTGGTTTTTTAGCCGTTTAAGCATGGCACTGGCCAGCATTCTCGCGGCTAGGGCTTCAATAGCGCTAGCGGCTGCCGTCTCAGTGTGATTCTTAGCGGTTTCTGTATCTGTGGAGTAAGTGATCGGGGACTCCCCTCTCATCGCGTCCGTGGAGCGATAGACGGCCATATCTGGGCAAGGCATATAATAAACCTCGCCAGTATCAGGATCGCGGTGCTCGTGAGCAGTTGAGCCACATCCAAGCGCCTCGCCTCTCTGGGCTGCTTCTTTTGCCGTTGTAAACCGATCCCGTCCGATCTGCTCTTTGTCTTCTTTGGTTTCTATAATTCGAGTATTTGGCGAGCTGCCCCTGATGACGAAGCTGACCTCTACGAGGTCGGCCAAAAAAATCTCCTGAGCGTAGTCGGATCCTACCTTGACCCGCTTAGTAGCGCCCTCAACTTTGGGGATATTGAAGCCCACAGATAGCTCACGCAAAAAGCCCCCAGCTACGTCGCTAAAGCAGTCCCGTCCAATTTCTTTGTCCATGTTTAGTTTTAGCTCCAGCACCAGCACGCTCGTCTTATCCTCTAGGCCTAACACGAACCCATCCACCACCTTCCCCACAACGCCACCAGCGGCATCGTGGCCATACAGAACAGCGATCCCAGCATCGCCAGCCTTCAAAGCTTGGAGACTGGCGTCCCATGCTGTTGATTTCACGATATCCATATCGGAATCACACACCTCCATATGGTTTGCAACACAGAGGACATAGCCCTCAAGGGCCTCAGCATTTGCCTCGTCTATGTGGCTTTTTACAAACTCAGCCGAAGCCTTGGAAAGTGGGGCCCCTATTTTTCTAGTTATCTCCATAGTTGTCATGTTGTCCGCTCCTTTGTGATTTGGATCTCCTGCGCTAATCGTGGGGAGAGATCCCCTAGTGATGTACCCCGATCCACTACAGGTGTCCACGCAAGGACCCCGTTAGGGTGTTCCTGCTCTCCAGCCGCTTCGGATAGGGTATAGATACGACCATCACGGGCGGCACAGGTTTCATCGAATTCCGTCCCATCAAGGGCCATAGTTTTCCCAATTCCAGAGTCCTCGTAGTAATTCAGGGAGCTTAAATTGGTCACGGTCGCCACTTGGTTCCTT